>Ga0302325_10002174_pt1 | contig 48069 bp, 58 predicted proteins | sample Palsa_T0_2_FD_201948 | JGI IMG/M metagenome (GOLD analysis project Ga0302325, IMG submission 201948) | Peat permafrost microbial communities from Stordalen Mire near Abisko, Sweden - Palsa_T0_2 | ecosystem: Environmental > Terrestrial > Soil > Palsa > Peat permafrost | place: Sweden: Abisko...
CCATATACGGATCACGCGGATATCGCATTACGAACGATGGTGAAGTTCACGTTCGTCGCCAATCTAACGAGAGGTGCGGCGATACCTACTATTGGGCCTTTTACGGCTACGTGGAAACGCTTTTGGCCGCCTAACCGTCACCCCATCTCGGAGAAGATCGAGGCCGTTCAAACCTACGTGATGCGCTAACCAACCGGGGCGTTATTCCGGCAACATATCGGAGGAAATCAAACATGCTCGCATTTCACAATAATCCTGCTATCAAAGAAAAATACCTCGCTCGCGTCCGCGCTCACCGCGTCGCCGATGAAATCGTAAAGGGCCGATATTGGGAAAACGGTAAAGGCTGCGCTGTCGGATGTACCCTTCATTCCGGCAAGCACATGAGTTACGAAAGCGAACTTGGAATTCCAGTCGCTCTCGCTCATCTTGAAGATACGATCTTCGAGAATCTGCCAAACGAGTTAGCTCTCGAATGGCCGGCTCGATTTCTTGAAGCGGCGCATCCCGGTGCCGATCTAAGCAACGTCGTAAATCAATTCATGAGTTGGATGCTTATTGATCCCACTCATGGAGTCATTCGATTCGTCAATACTGACATGGATCGTTCGGCCATCATAGGTGTTGCTGCAATTCTTCGGACCGACGCTACCGCCGAAGAAATTGAAAAGGCACTATCGGCGGACTCGGCGGCGGACTCGGCGGCGGCACTCTCGGCGGCACTCTCGGCGCGCTCGGCGGCACTCTCGGCGTACTCGGCGGCGGACTCGGCGGCGGCACTCTCGGCGGCGTGCTCGGTGGCGGACTCGGTGGACTCGGCGGCGGACTCGGCGCGCTCGGCGGCGGCGGCACGCTCGGCGGCACGCTCGGCGGTGGACTCGGCGCGCTCGGCGGCACTCTCGGCGGACTCGGCGGCGTACTCGGCGGCGGACTCGGCTTACATTTCTTTCTCCGATAAGCTAATTGAGTTGATGAGTATCGCCAGATGACAATCTATAACCCAAGGTGGGATCTAAGTACAATACCCTCAGATAAGTTTCAATCTGAGGCAGGCCGTCGCCGGCGCGCCAAAGGTCCGCAAGTAACCAGGCAGAAGCTCAGTCCCTGTATACACTGTGGGACTGAGCTTAACGCTCGTCAACGTCGCCTTAAATGCTTGAACTGTGGAAGGAGTCAAAATGTTCCTGCATAACGCTCACATCTGTATTAACTGCGAGTGGATAGGGGATTCGGCCACCACTTGCATCAAGTGCGGAGGATCGCAGACCATGCCTCTAGCACAGTGGTTTCGGTCAATAACAGAACAATATCTGACATGGGATAGGGTACGGAAGAATTCAAACTATCGGTCGTCTGACTGATGCTGAAATTACCCAAAGACTCAAGCCCTGAAAGCTGACTGATACGGAGCGCTGGCAGTATTGCAGCGCTCATATTCTTTGGCGACCGCCGCCGGGTCCGTTATTTGCTTGGCTAGATTGCTGTCATGCACATATAGCCTTGGCTTGGTATGATCCGGCAGCACTAAATTGTTGACGCGCCCGTCCTTAAGCGCCGGGTGCCACCTATACCCAATCGACTCCAGCATTTCTTTACGCCTCAAGTGAGTAACGCCGCGCACACGTCCCAACCGCTCCAGTAGCTTCTCTAATTGATGGGATGATACCCAACCCCCACAGAAGCCCGGTAAGCCCTGGGAAATAGCCTCCTCGATCTCCTGCTCAATACCTCCCACCGATGCGCTTATAGCCTCACCGGTAGTCGAGCTGAAGGGGGCTCTCTGGCAGTCGCCGGCAGGATTCAGTTCTGCTGGAATCTGATAAGTGTGTAGGAACTCGGCAACCACCGCATATCCGCCACTCTTGAGCCAGTTGTACAGTGGCACAAAGTATTCAACGGTCATACCATCGCGGCGCAAGTCGTCGAACGCTTGCTGAGCTGTAAACATGACGCAGAAGCGGCGGTCGTTCTTGGTTTTTTGAATAGCGTCTCGATGATTGGAATTGAACATGAAGTTACCGCAGATATCGGAGCTTATCTGGTCTACTCCCTTGGCTTCAATCTCAAGCTGATCGCCGGTAATCATCGGCTTCAGCTCTTCGATAATCTCCCGGCGCTCGCCGGGTACATAAATATCCTCGACCGCATAGAGAATTTTGCCCACCATCCATGCGTTGAATTCCTTTGCCAGCTTGCTCGCCTTTGGCCAGTGGACGTATCTCCGGCCAATAGCTTCAGCCACGCAATGAGTGAGCAGAGTCTTTCCGTTACCTTCGACGCCTTGCAATAGAGGTGCCCAGCGGAATTTCCTACCTTTGTATTGAACGCAGGCGGCCATATAGCTGAGGATGATTTTCTGATCCAACTCTTCCGGAAGCAATCGGGCAATGTGGTCGAGGAATGGACCGGCATCACCAGCAACCCGAGGGACATCGATGGGTATGTAGGTGTTCACAAAGCTCATCCCATTGCGATGCACCACTTCGGCCGCCGGCAGGTCCGGGCGGAAGCATGAGCCGTTAACCTTGGGATGCGACAGAATCTGCGATTGGGTGAAGGCTTCCCACGGATCACGGCTGGTGCGATCATTGCCTGCGGACATCGTGAAGTTGCGGCCGCCGTAGTGGACTCGGAATTGATCCGGTTTGAGGATCATTCCACCAGGCACGAGCACCTTATGCTGATCGGTGATGTAGAAGCATCCTGAGAATAGAGATTCTTGAGCTTCTTGAGTGAGATATTGGCTACTGTCCAGTTGCTTTACAGCCTCACCAGTCGCTTCAGGGGGCGCGGGCAGCCCTGAGGTCTTCAGGACATCTACCTGACGCGCCACGACCCCTAGAATCGTCCGCGGCAAGTAGTCCTGCCGGCCCCACTTATCGCGCACCAGCTTGGATTGCCACATCAGGCGCTCAATGCGTCCACAATCCTTGCCAGTCCAGAATGCTAGATGTTGTGCAAGGGCGCTATCTGCTTGACTGGCATTCCAGGGATCGCCAGACCGATCCGCAGGGAACACGGAAGCGAGTTTGGATGGATCTGCCAACCAGAGGTCGGCAAAGCTCGCTTTGACTCCAAAAACGCTATTGGCGCTCTTGGACTTGAGAGCCCGCTGGATCAGTTCATCGTCGTTCGGAGGCCCACTCCAGGTTAGGTCCGGACCAGCATCACACCTCACACTCCATTCGGTACTCCAGTGACCCATACTGCCGGCGCTAGAATCGGGCGGGAAGTAGGTTTGAGTGAGCGTATAGAGTACGGCAGACAAGTCAGCGGCAGCGCTGCCCTGAGCAGATATCCCAGTTAGGGCGATGAATCTCCCCGTGTGATAAAACTCCATATTGAGTTGCTCATTCTTGCAGCCATGAACGGGAGGTTTTCCCGACCCAATGAGATGCATTCCGATGCCGGATCTGCTGACCTCCATAGCGCACCCTGAGAGCAACTGAGCAACCTGTTGCGCATGAGGTGCCCACCCGGTTGGCGTGAGACAACCGTCAATATCGACAACCCAAAAAGGATCGTTCTCGGTGAAGACAAAGCCGATCCCATAAGGTTCTCCAAGTTCCGACGCTCGCTGCATGGCGGTGCGAGCATCCAACCAGATCGAATGGTCATGGGCACTCTTGACGCGCATGTCGCGGGAGTCAATGGGGAGTTTGTCAGTCTTCCCCGGTCGGCTCTCCGAAGGGACGGCTTTGTAGAGAATGAATTGTCGATAAGCGCCTAGAGGCGCTAATGCGGCAGGGAGTTCGCGCACGTCAGCCTACTCTCCAGAGATGTGCGCGATGACCTTAGCCCGCACGCCAGCAGGCATTTTGTGACCGGCGACCATCGCCTGAGCCAGAACGGCATAATTGCCGCGCTTGATAGCTGTGCGCACAAGCGTCTGACGGATGTCTTGGATTGAGCCGAAGTAATAGGCAACCAGACCATAGGAACAATCGGACTCGATAGCGATCTTCTCCGTTGTTATCTTCATCCATCCGCCTGGCGTCTCGGTCAACTTGAGCGCTGCCGTGATGATGGATTCCTTGCGCTTCTTCACTTGCTGCTGGTTCAACCTAGTTGGCATCAGTTATCTCCCACTTGCTGCAAATCTCTAAAGTTACCCTTCGGATGTTGCAAAACACGCATCGCCGCCATCCGCAACTATCAGTTGCACCCACTTCAATTGAGCTTCTTCGTGCTCCGTCCCGGAGTATATCCACCCTGGCCGCTTGCACTCCCGGCTCACGAACTGAGCTATTGTACTGCCGACCATATCTCGCGTCACCACAACTGGCCGCCATCCTATCAGGTCTCCGCTCTTCAAAATCGCATTCAACTTGGGGGAATCATTGGCAAGCCCATATCGTACAGGAATGCCGCGCTCATCGGTGAGAACTCCTACGTTGTTCCGCCACAGTTTGATTCCTTTGCGAGCAGCTTCGAGTCGCACCAAGCTCTGCACGTAGCTCTCAGTCTGAGGGATTTGGCCGGCAAGTCTCGGAGCATTTTGATCCAACCCAAATATGCAGTTGAGTTCCTGAAGCGCTATGTAAGGGATGCTCCACTTAATTGCCCATTGATGAACAGTTGACTTCATAAATTAGGTATCCTGTGAATAGACTTCCAAACTTCCAAATTTGCCAGATATTCAGGGACTCCGGCTATCAAGCCTTCGCAATCGTCAAACCAAGGACAGTAGTCGATATTGAAAGTTTCGCAACATTGAGCACAAAAGCCATCGATATCGAGTTGCTCTGCCATATCGGTCAAAAGTGGTTCACTGCATCGAGGGCAGATCGCAATTGTCATTTAACACCCCTCCGTCGCTTTGATGAACTCTGCCGCAAGTGCACTGACAATCGCATTGCCATATCCGCGCAATCGTCCCATTCGGGCGGGAACCCCATGAGCCGACGGGAGTAAGCCGGGTTCAATGGGCCGGTATTTGTCGTCGCGTCCGTACCACCAGTCGGCATCGCCCCAGAAACCGCGAGTTGCGCCTGCCTCGGCAACTGATCGCACCTGTGTCTCTGAGAGCCATCCGGGTTCACCCCAGTTTCGCTCATGCCCTCCGAGTCTTTCCAATCCCTCGCAGCCGGAGTTGCAACGCTCGTTATTTCAGCGAAGGTTTAGCACAAACACGAAAATAAAACGCTGATTTTTCAATTCCGCATTTTTTGCAACGTTTTGTTTTTTGATCAGTCATGGTCACTTTGATAAGTATGCTTCAGCATTGATACTTCCGTCAATACCGAACTTGCTCACCTCAGCAAGCACTTTCACCGCAAGCTCTTCGGCCTCGGCCGCTCCCAGCAATTGAGCATTGGCAACATCGGTTCCGAACTTAAAATAGAAGCGCCGGAAGCTCTCCGACTGCGAGTATCCTTGTGCGTGCTCTAAGCCCGCCCACCAGGCGACGGCGTTGCGCAATGAGCGCTGGTTGGCTTGTCTCTCCATCCACTTCGCACGAGCCGCAATCTGCGCCGGTAAGGGTAGCCCTTGAGGTGCATAGAAGTCACCATCCTTGCGCTTCAGTTCGCCTCTGAGCTTGCGCAAAGTATCGTGATCCAACTCCATCAAGTCGCCATCCAGGTAAGCGAGGTCCGCACGCTGCTCGGGGGTGAGAGCGACCTCAAACCCGCAGTATGGGCAGCATCGGAAGCTGCGTTCATACGGACTGAAGCACTCAAGGCAGACGGTCAGAGGGATTTCGTCGCTCTTGATCTTCCGCTTGACGCGCCGGTCAAGCGTCCAAACTTGATGCTTATCTGGCGGACCATTGTGGCGTACTACGTTCCCCACATGGTCTATGACGATACCCTTGGGCTTCATGCTTCGGGCGACCAATCCGAGTCGCTCCGAGACGCTGAAGCTGTCCCACATGCGCAGGTATTCCGGCCCAAGTAGCAACCTCAGCACACGACCGAATTGCTGCGAGTAGAGAGCGAAGCTGTACGTTGGTCGAGCGAAGCTGACCACCTGAATCGCCGGCAGATCGAAACCCTCACCGAACAAATCCACGTTGACAAGCTGTAGAATTTCTCCGCGCTTGAATCGCCTGATTATGTCATGACGCAAACTGTCTGGGGTATTGGCGCTGACCACTTCCGCCTTGATTCCGGCAGCGCGGAAAGCGGCTGCTGTCTTCTTGGCCGACTCCACATCGACTTCAAATGTCACTCCCATCATGCCATCGGCAAAGCGCTTGTAGTGCTTTACGACATCGCCGGTGAGGGTAGCGCTCGCTCGCCGCGCCTTGCGTAGAGCGGGTGGAGTGAAGTCGCCCGTTGCATCGCTTACCCCAACGTTGGTTAGATCAAAGTCCTGAGGAATAGGAGGGCAAATAATGCGATAATCCGTGAGATAACCCAGATTGATGATTTCACGCATAGTAGGAGCGCACACCATAGCGTCAGCAAGACCATCATGATGACGACCAAGACCGCGTCCGTCAGCGCGGCGAGGAGTTGCGGTAGGGAATAATCCGCGAGCGTTGGGGAACTTGGCTTGAGCTTTACCCCATTTGTTATCTTTGAGAACATGATGGCCCTCATCCTGAATCGCTAGTCGAATTTGCCGGAACCAAGGGTCATCCGGCATCTTGACGATTGTATCAACCCCACCAACTCCAGTCTTGGCAGTTGGATCGAGGTAGCTGTAACCAACCTCCATCACTTGTAGAGCAGTGATCACTCGCATGAGGCTGGTATTGTTGCCCACCAGACGATGCCTTACTCCATTACGAGCGAGCGCAATGCTGATTTGAGAGACGAGTTCTTGACGATGAGCGACGGCTATACTCGCCCCCGGCTCATCGTATAGCAACTTCGATAGCACCACTGTCTTACCAAAACCAGTGGCCGCCACCCCCATCACATTCTGAGCACCAGCGTCCCAGGCGGCGTAGATATCGCGCTCGAATGGGATCTGAATGGACCTTAGAGGGACTGGCATTATCAGAACACCAACTCAGTACAATTTTCTTGCTCACCAAAAGCCTGAAATACTTGCATTGTCTCATTGTCTATGAAAGTTTTCAGATTACTGAGATTGTTGACGGCCATATCAAAATAGGATGGTTTAAGTTCGCACATGAGTCCCTTGCGGCGCATGTTGATGGCTGAATAAACTGTCGATCCGATACCTCCGAAAGGATCGAATACCACATCCCCTGGGTTACTCCAGAGTTCGATGCCCCGATCAATGATGTCGCGGCTCATTGGGCATATGTGGCGTTCATCCTCATCCTCACGACCACCGCGGTAATTGAGGGTGCGAGTCGGCCGGCAGTCCATCCACACGGGCGACGCATATCGCCTCCATCGATTATGCGCGAGGTTGCCTTCAGTTGGCTCATCTTCGCCGATGAAATGTGTTAATCCATGCTCATGCGGAATCGGTTGCGCATTGACTCCCGGCTTGCGAAAAGTTACGAGGTATTGAGGTCCGCCAGCCCGCACCATTGCGCTGTCTTTGCATAGTTGCTTGTGCATCAACCCGAGCGCTTTCGTCCGTACGGCTTCGATAAGTGGATCTTTCCAAACAACGTGCTCAGAGTGGTAGATGAATCCGGCTGCTTCAAACATCCGGATGATCGCGCCTCGAAAATCCTTCAGACCAATGTGACCGTCGCGCCCTTTGGTTGTGCTCATGTTCATGCAATCGACCGAGACATTACGACCCGGCATCATTACGCGCATCAGACCATCGACGCAAAACCGAAAGTGCTCGAAGAAGTGATCATCGTCGCGGCAATTTCCCATGTCTCGATCCGAGTTGCTGTAGACGTAAAGAGTGCTGTATGGTGGGCTGAAAATCGAGTATCCGACTGAGTTCGCGGGAATCATGGTATTCATGAATTCGACGCAATCGACGTTGTAAAGGGCAATATTTTCAGCGACGTGCTGATTGAGGATCATATCCACTCCGGTAAGGTAATTGAGGTTGATGGTACGTAATCTGTGCGCTCGGCTGACGTGCCGAGAACCTCGCGTTGAGTAAATTCGCGCATGTGACCTATCATCCGGTCAGTCATCTCGTCGGCCTGCGCCTGTTTGCGTTCCAGGTTGACTTTGATAGTACCTTCCGGAGTCGTATATACCATCCAGACGAGCACTTCCTGAGTTTGCCCGAAGCGATAACAGCGGCGAACGGCCTGATAGTATTTCTCGAAACTATCGTCTGGAAAGTAACCAACATTGCGGCAATGTTGCCAGTTCAGGCCGAATCCGCATATCTTCGCTTTGCTGATAATCACACGGGATTGACCCAGAGTGAACGAGTGAATCCGACGCTCTTTTTCGGACATCGAAAGCGACCCATGCACTTCGACAGCGTCGGGAATTAAGCTGGCTAGAAGACTGGATTCGTCATTCAAATTGCACCAGATGACCCAAGGCTCTCGGATGCTGTTCGCGAGGGACGCCATATACTCGCAACGCTCTTTAATCGAGTCCCGGCGAGCTTGCAATCGCTCTCGCATGGTGTTCGCCATAGGCTTGTCCCACGACATTTCGCATTCCATCAATCGCAGAGGCGGCAACGTATATCCGTCATCATCGAAGCCAAGGTCGGAAGGCTTGCGGATGACCGCCGCCCAGGTCGAGAGCCACTCCCAGAACTTGGTTTTACCATGACCCTTCAAGCGCCATTTGCTTGTATCTTTGCCGTCGTGAGTAAAGAACATCGAAAGCATCTCGGAGTATTTCATCACCCCGAGGAACTCCGACTGGCTACCAAGCTCCATGAAGTCGTTTGGCGAAGGAGTGGCAGTGCAACTCAGGCGGTATGGGGTATTGCGGAACTTCTCGATAATCATAGATCGGGTTTTACCATCTTCAGCTTTGAGGATGCTTGATTCGTCCAATACCACACCTGTAAACAGACGGGCATCGAAGTGCTCCAGCATCTCGTAATTGCAGATGACAATTTGAGTGTCATCGATCTCATGCTGGTGACGGCAATATTTGACGGCGATACCGAACTTCGCACCCTCATCCACTGTTTGCTGCGCGATACATAATGGTGCGACGATCAGTACGAATCCTGGTACCGCATCGGCCCAAGCTAGTTGCATGAGGGTTTTGCCAAGGCCGGTATCTGCGAAGATGGCGGACCGTCCCTTTTTAAGAGCCCATTTGACGATGGGTAATTGAAAATCAAACAGATTGGGGTTTAAGTTATCAGCATCGAATCCCGAGCAAACGTCCGATACCTGCTTCTGGTGGAGGAATTCTGAATAATTCACCGGAAAAGCCTCCAAATCTCGCAAACGACCCAAAAAGCAGCGATCTCAATCCCTATCGCATATATGCATCCCTTTTTCATGAAAATCTCCTATTGACACTTCCATCAATACACGATACGGTGGGTATGCGTCAATCAAAATTTATGAGGTGAGCATGAGCAACACAATCACAATCGATCTGGATTCGCTCTCAGAAGATCAAGCGCAAAAACTGGCAGGATTCATCTTGACCTACGCCGGTTCGGATGAGCCGCAGAGTCTTCACAACTTGGAATTTGAGGATGCCGTGGAACGTGCTGCGGAAGCCGCCCATTCCGTCGCCGAACCTTCGCCATCACAAGTCTTCGGTAAACCTCACCCCGATCATCCGGCGATCAATACCCAAGCTCCGTCTGTATATCAGCAAATTGCAGCGCTTGATGCGGCCCCATCCACGATCAGCACCGCCGGTCCCACATTGGTGATTCCAAACCCTCCGAGTGGGGCTGCTGCCCAGGTTGCGACCCCGCCGACGACATCTTTCACCCCCACTGCGGTCTCGGGTATGGTAGTTGACAAGACTGGCCTACCCTGGGATTCTCGCATCCATTCCGCTGCCAAGAGCTTTAATGCCGACGGAACCTGGCGCGCCCGCCGCGGGCTGGTGGATGGATACTCCAATCAAATCGAGTGCGAACTCAGGCAGGTGATGGCAATCCCGTCCCCTTCGACCCCTGCGATGGCTGCGACTGCTCCAGTTGCCCAAGCTGCGGTCGCTACGTCCGCTAACATTCCCGCACCGCCTCCCGCGATCCAACCCTACCTCGACCTTATGAACAAGGTGAGCAGCGCACTTGCCGGTGCTCGCATCACTCAAGTGCAATTGCAGAAGGTCTGTGATGCCGTTGGGCTGCCGAACTTCGTCTCCCTCGGCACGCGGCTGGATCTTGTTCCGACAGTCGCTCCGATGATCGACGGTATTCTGGCCGGCGCTGCCGTCTAGCGCCATGACCGAAGATCAGATGGAAGCCATCGTCATTGAGGAAATCCGGAAGGCTACAAGCGTTCGCAGCTTCCGGTTCCTCAGTGTCAACCAGCAACGTAACATTATCCGTAAGGCTATTGAGAGGGGGTTGGCGTCATGTCCCACACATTCCTAGCACCATCCTCGGCGGCAACATGGAGCGTATGCTCACTCTCACCTACAATGAGGGCTCGCTTTCCGCAAGAGCATGGATCGTCTGAAGCGGACGAGGGTACGGCGGCGCATTGGGTGGCCTGGGAACTTGTCATGGACCGCGAGGTAGCTTTACACGCTCAAGCTCCCAACGGCCTGCTGGTGACCGAAGAAATGCTTGAGGGGGCTGATCTAATCGTCGATTACCTGAGGATGAACGGTATATCCCCAGACTCGTGTGCCATTGAGCAGATCATCCCCATTGCTTCAATTCGCGCCGATATGCGCGGTACGCCGGACCTCTGGAGTTTCGATCCCGTCACATGTCATCTGGTGATAGTCGATTACAAATTCGGCCACAGGTTTGTCGATGAATTCTGGAATAAGCAAGGTCTCTGCTATCTTTCAGGGATCGTCGATAAACTTCAGTCGCGCTATCACATCAGTTGGCTTGAAGCTCACATGACAGTGGCATTCACCGTCATCCAACCTCGGTGTTTCTATCGCGGATCGTCAGTCCGCACCCATGAATTCAAACTCTCGGATTGCCGCGGCCAATTCAACAATCTGGCCAATATGGCAGAAGCCGCGACCATCCACACTCCCACCGCGACGGTCAATGAGCATTGCGGGGATTGCCCTGGCCGTCATGCCTGCGATGCTCTTCAGCTCTCCGCATACACCGCCGCCGAATACAGCTCCCGCCGTGGGGTTGTGGAACTCACGCCGTCAGCGGCCGCGCTCGAACTCAAGATACTGAGCGCGGCTCTTGATCGTCTTACGGCTCGTGTCGAGGGGCTGAAGGAAATCACCATCGCCAATCTCACCGCCGGCAAGCATGTGCCGTACTATCGCGCCGAACCGGGGATGGGTCGCTCAACATGGAATATCCCAGCGCCCCAGGTCATCGCCATCGGTTCGCTAAGTGGCGTCAACTTACAGAAGCCTCCTGAGGTCGTTACCCCAACGCAAGCGAAGAAACTCGGAGTGAATGAGCAGGTCGTCGCTCAATTTAGCTTCACTCCGAAAACCGCAACCAGGCTCATCCCTGAAACCCAGACTGACGCCGCTCGCGTCTTTGGAAGGAACTAATAGCAATGGCAGATCGCGTAAGCATCACATCACCCGTAGGCCGTATGGTTGCGGGAAGTCTATACAAAGAAGTCACTACAGACTTCGACGGCAACCCCTTGAAATACAAAACCGGCCCCAAGGTTGGGCAGTCGCGAGTTGAGTTCTATTTTGGCCTCGCTATTCCCAAAACGAGAGCAAACTGGTGGGAAGAATCATGGGGCCAGCAGATCCTCAATGTCGGATCGGTGGCATTCCCCGGAAGCTATCAGCGCAAAGACTTCGCGTGGAAAATCACGGACGGCGACAGCACTGAGGTCAACAAGCGCAACAAGCGTCCTTGCGACAACGAAGGATACAAATCCCATTGGGTGCTCTCGCTGCGAGGTGGATATGCACCGAAGATTTACCGATTCGAGAACGGAACCGCGATACAGGAGTTGACGCCGGATTACGTCAAGCCCGGTTATTACATCGAAGTCCTGTTCAATGTCGAGGGAAACGGCAATCAGAACAATCCTGGCGTATACCTCAATCACTCGATGGTCTGCTTCCGCGCCTACGGTCCTGAGATCAGCTTCGGCCCCGATGTGAATACCGCCGGCTTCGGTCAGGGCGCATTACCGCCCGGTGCCAGCCTCGCGCCGCCGCCCAGTTCGATCCCTATGCCTGCCGGCGGCCCTGTGCCGTCTGCTGGTGCGATTCCTGCGAGCATCCCTGCCCCTTCTGCCCCTGCCGTCGCCGCTAGCCCCATACCGGCATCCTCCGCTGGAGTCAGCCCCATACCGGTGCTGCCAAACCCTCAGTTCCTCCAGGTGCCCGCGCCAAGCACAACTGGAGGGATGCCGTCCAACCCCCAGAGTGGTGTACCTTCGCCGGTCGCTGGTGCAATCCCGCTACCTCCTGCGAGTGCATCCCCTTCTAGCCCGCGTTACCGCATGACAGCGCAAGGCACGCGCGAGGAATGGCACGCAAAGGGCTGGACAGACGCTCAGATGATCCAGGGTGGATACATGGTGCAGGAGTAATTTTAACAAGGTTGACGCTATGTACTACGCAGATTAATGCGCGAAAGTGCGGTGTCAGGTCGTCAATAAAGTGGCGGGGGATCTACCAGACGATCCCATAACATCTCTCGGAGGGAATGTAATGATACAAGTCGGAGATTTAGTCATCAGAGATCATGTTGCTTTCGAAGTCACCGGGATATATTTAGGAGCATTCGCATCAGAATCATCCTACGGTATAAAACGGCTTGATGGATTTCCCAAAGAAGCATCAATGGAGTATAAAATCCCATTGGAATTTATAGAGGTAATGAAACTGTACCGCGAGGTGAAGTAATGGCAGTCGATTTCAACGTCAAACCGACTCGGGGAACGATCTATGAATTTTTCCCCGAGGAGATCGAAGTTCGTGAAGAATTGAACGGGCGGCAAGAGAAGCCGGATATCGAGTGGCTGATAACCGATATTCTTTATCAAGGTCAGATACAACCCAGTGGTATCTGGAGTGACGCCGGATCGCCCGTGCTCTCCTACGGATTCTCACGCTGGCGTGCCATATCGGAGATCAACAAACGCAAGTTGACTCCGGAACCGATGAAACTCAAGTGCTCCTACTACAAGACTAACGAGCAGGGCGCGTTTATCCGCAATATCTCCGAGAACCGGATGCGTAACGATACCACACCAGTGGACGACGCTCACAACATCCAGCGTCTACTCGCATGGGGTATGTTGGAATCGGCGGTAGCCCGCATCTACTGGCCAGTGGCAGCCACCGAGGGCGAGATCGCAAAGGCAGTCAAGTGGGTTAATGATCGCCTCAATCTCATCAAGCTAACTCCAGAATCCGAGCAGGCCCTAAAATCCGGACGGATGAATGAGAGCGCGGCGCAAGCAATTAGCAAGCTGAAGAGCACGCAGCAGAAGGCTATCCTCAAGAGCAAGCCCGATGGACCAATCACCGCCAAAGATGTGAAGTCGTTCGGAGCAACGCCGAAGCCAATCAAGTATAAGAATGACCCCGAAATCATGCGGCGTCTCACTCTGCTTTTCGAGTCTGCCGATTTCGAGAACTATGATGAGGGCATTCACTCTATGATCGAAGTGGATGCGGTGACTTTGGTTGGTCTCAAGAACTATGTGCTGGGAGAGTAGCATCAAGTGATCCCCACTCCACCTCAATCCAAGCCGGTAGCGTTCTACGATACGGAATGTTACCGCAACTATTGGGTGCTGAAGATTCGAGTCCAGAACGGACCCATCTTCAGCTTCCGGCTTGGACCTGGGCAATCTTTCAGTGACGGCGACCGCATACGCATATCCGATCTATTTGCGATGTTCATGGTTGTCAGCTTCAACGGTATTTACTACGACGTGCCGATGATTTGTGCCGCGCTCGCCGGATTCTCCTGCGAGCAACTAAAGTGGCTGTCGGATGAGATCATTCAGCAGAAACGGAAGCCCTGGGAGTTGAATCTCCCTATCGACTGGCAACCTGCGGACCATATCGACATTATGCAGGTGCTACCGGGTGAGGGAAGCCAGAAGAGCTATGCCGGTCGCATCCACTGCAAGCGAATGCAGGATTTGCCCTTTGAACCCGACCGATGGCTTTCGGATGTAGAGATAGTCGAACTCGATTCCTATTGCGAGAATGACCTTGATGTTCTGGAGGAGCTTTACAAAGCCCTCGAACCTCAGCGCGTCATGCGCACTCATCTCAGCAAGCGTTATGGTGTCGATCTACGCTCGAAGTCTGATGCCCAGATGGCAGAGGCCGTCATCAAGCTCAGATGCGAGCAGGCTATCGGGCAGCGCATTTACAAGCCGGATATTGATTGGAATCTGAAGTTCCGGTATAACCCTCCCGCATGGGTTGCTTTCCAAACCCCTCAATTACACAAGACTCTTGAAATCATCAAAGAGTGCATCTTTGGGCTAGGTGCTAACGGGATGGTTGAGATGCCGCCGGCACTCAAGGGGCTTGAGATTCCATTAGGTCAAGCCATCTACCGCATGGGGATCGGCGGACTGCACAGTAGCGAGAAATGCGTAAGCCATGTGGCTGATGATACCTGGTGCCTTCGGGACAACGATGTCGCCAGCTACTATCCGAATCTGATCTTGCTATCGGGCGAATTTCCCAAGGCCCTCGGTCCAGTGTTCCTTGACGTTCTTTGCAACATGAAGGATGAGCGCCTAGATGCAAAGAGTCTGGAGCGCAGCCTCAAGAAGAATGGCGATACCGCCAGCTATGAATTTCAGATCGCTCACGTCGAAAATGAGGGCATGAAGGTCATGATCAACGGAACCTTCGGTAAAACGGGAAGCCCATTCAGCATTCTGTTCGCGCCGAAGATGATGATTCAGACCACCATCACCGGTCAACTAGGAATGCTCATGCTAGTTGAGTGGCATGAGCATTACGGCATTCAGGTTGTAAGCGCTAACACGGACGGTTTCATCATCCGCTGCCGGCGCAATCAAGTCCACTTCAGCGAGCACCTCATTGCCCAGTGGCAGGAGATGACCGGTCTCGAAATGGAAACGACCGAATACAAGGCCGTTTACTCCAGAGATGTGAATAATTATTTCGCGATAAAGTCAAACGAAGTCAAGCGCAAAGGTGAGTATAGTAAATCTGGTTTGATCGAGAAGAAGAATCCGGATTGCGAGATATGCTCCGATGCCGTCGCAGATATGCTGTTGCACGGAACTCCAATCCTCTACACACTCGCCAGTTGCCGAGACATTCGCAAGTTCGTCACTGTGCAGAAGGTTACCGGCGGAGGCGTCAAGATGTGGGGTGATGGCCCGCAGTTCAAGCTGGTGCGCGACATGATCCCGACGATTGAAGCGAACGGATGGGCTCGCAAAGGCAGAATGTGGACGCGAGGATTGCAGACGCTATCGGCCAGTGAAGCCTATGCTGCTTGCTTCGAGCCCCAGCGACCTGAGTACCTAGGCAAGGTGATCCGATGGTACTATGGCGTCAACTCACCTGGCCCCATAGTTTACCAAGGTTCGGGGAACATGGTTGGTCTGAGCTACGGGGCCAAGCCATGCATGACTCTACCCGATGAGTTCCCCAGCGACATTGATTACGCATGGTATATGAGTAAGTGCGAAACCATACTGAAGGAGATTGGATATGATACACGCCCATGAGTTGCTCAAGGAAATTGAGATTGCAGTTAACAATGACGACCGTCAAGCCGCTATTCGAGAAATGAAGGACGAAATTGATCGGCTCGAATTCAAATTACGTGAGCAATCTGATTATTTGGCGGATCGAGGAATCGTCATCAATACCCCTGGTTCCAAACTCAATTGGATTGAGTCATGAGGCTATACATGTGCCTGAATTGCAAAACAAGAGTGGTGAGTATGAGCACTCAGATACCTCGTTCATGCCGGAAGTGTTTGAGCGGCCCTGCGTGGCTCAAGTTGCTTGCGGTGATCAATGAGGCGTCCGAAGCCGCTCCGACAGCGTTAAACCGGTTTAACTCTTCAAAATCGCCGCATCTACAGCAATATCCCCGCCAGTCGTCTTAATGAGGGTGGCTGCGTCGTCGAACAGCTTGATGAGAGCAGTTCCGTCAGTGACTAGAGCGCCCAGGACGCCGGCGTCTGCTGCGATATTGACCCCACCCCCAGCCACCACCAGAGCGATGGCGGCCGCGAGTGCTTTACACTCAAGAACGTCACTGGCAACGGTGGCAGTATCCTCGGCGAGCGTGGGCATTTGAACCTTGAGTTCTTCAACCACTTCGATGCCGCGGTGGATGGTGCTGATTGAATCGACGATTACGTCTTTGACTCCGATGTGAAGCCAATGAGCGATGTGCTGAAATACGTTCACGGTTCCTCCCGCCACTAAAGCTAGGGGCGACTCGAAAGTCGCCCCGTCGATCATCCGCTGGCTACAGATCCGTGATGACCTTCTCGGTATCCTTGACGACAGTTTCGGCGTCAGGAACGAGAGCTTCGATGTCGCTGATAGCGACGGTGGAAAGGCCGGCGGACTTCGCATCCGCGACCAGCTTTTCGATGCCCGTAACGAAACCTTGAACTGCCACGAGTTCCGCTGGCACGTCGGTAATTAGTGCTGCAAGATTTGCCATTGTGTTTTCTCCTTGCCTCTCGGCATAACCATCATATCGCTACTGACGGAAATGTCAATCTACCGGTGCCAGAAGATAATCAGCCATGCCGCCATTGCCGCAATGAGGGCGATTATCACATTCAATCGCCATCTATTTGCCTGGTGCTGCTTATCCCGTTCCTTTTCGAGAGTGCGAAATTCAACTAGAAAATGATCCACTCGATTTTCCAATCCAGGATGTGGCGGCCCCTCCAGTTTTTCCGATACTCGATTAAGCTCCCGCCAAATCTCATCCTTACAAGATTCAAATTCTCGCCTCAATATAGGCTCATCGTTGATTGCCATCATGCCCCCAGGAACTCAAGCTGGCCGTACACATACGCCTCATTACTTCCGGATTGTCCGGCCAAAACTGGAGTGCCTGTCACATTCATCACCGCCGCCAGTTGATCGCCTATAGCGCAAAGTATGATTGCGTCGAAAGGATAAGCCATCGCCCCGTCACTAACCTGCGGATATTGAGCGCACTGGCGGATGATTGAACTGTTTTTGAATATCTGAGTACCGATCAACTGACCGGCCGGCGCGGGAAGATAAGTTACGCCGGATAACCGATATTTTCCGGCCCATAAAGCGACGAATCTGTTGGACGAAGAATGTCTCAATCCAAAAGGATCGAATTCGACCGTATCCCAGAGCACTTCGGAATTACCGGATGCTAGGGTCTGTTGAGCGCTGGCATATACGCTCGCCACCGCTCTATCTGGAATCCATCCCGCGCCGCCCGTATCTGGATCGGTCACGTTGTTGTCAACAATCGATGTCCAAAATCCCGTCCCGGCAGCGGTGAGCAGTCGTGCCCCCTTTGGGTATCCACCGACAGCAGCGGAGAATACCGAGTCGTACTGGAAATTTCCCCCGGCATTTGCCCATACGACTGGTGCCGATATTTGCCCCAGCGCCCCGTTCATATCCAAGCCGCTCATTACCACCCCGCCCTCGGGGATAGGTGTCATAGTGGCAGGAGGGAAGCCATCATTGAAGCTCGCAGCCCCAGGTGTGACGCCGATCTGCGATGGGACAGGAACAGTCCGCTTGCCGCCGAAGCCTCCGGAAGCGGCGGCGTTGACTGCGAAGGGTTCGACGAGTTTAACTGGTGCTCCGCTTAATAGCATTTCAAACCCCTTCTGAGAATATCCCATTGCCCATAGTTGTCACCCACGGTTGACCCATTTCAGCGAAGCCGATGAGGGGGTATTCCTGTGCCTGAATTCCCATCATTACGCCAGATGGCCGCAGAAATATCCCCGACTGCTGGATTATGAGCAGTTGCGTTGGGGTGAGGGCGAATTCGAAGTTGTATACCATCGTCATTCTGCCCGTATCGAGAACATAGGCGCGCGTCCCAGCCCCAAGCCAATTTTGAAGTAATTGATTGATGGCCTGAGAACTTGGGTACAGAATGTTGCTCAGAGCCTTGAGCAACACCAATGAACGAAACGCATCCTCGTCATCCAGGAACGTACCGAGAGCCGTAATGAGCGACTGCGGGATGCCGACAATGCGAGACCAGACGGCAAGTCCGAAAATATTGGCCGTATCCACATTGAAGATGGCGTTGTAGAAACCGTCAATATCGGCATGAGGGTCGATATTCGCATTCATCCCATTTACTAGAGAGAGAATGCGCGGGCTGTTGCCATATTGACTAATGATCGTCTGTTCGAGATTCTTCATACAAAGGTCACCGTGATATTTCCAGCAGCAATGCTGGGAGTCTGATCAATGCCCACCTGAGCTTGATATCCAGATGGTGACGGGGATGTCCCGACCAGAACCCCCAGCAGCGTGACGAAACTTCCAATATTTGAGACCACGGCATAATACTGAGCTGCAATTACACTTCCGCCGATACGCGCCCTTGCGTTTCCGTTCTGACCTTGAAATTGAGCGATTATGGCGGCCTGTACAAGCGCGGTTAGGTTGCTCGGAAGATTGGCGGAGTTGACGATTTGAACCGAAAAATAGATCGGCAATCCTACGGGGCGAATGAAGCTCACCTGATACTGTGGCTGTGGGACGCTGTAAGTCGTATCTGCCACCGTGACGGTCGATACGGTACCCATCCCAGGGACTGGCGACTGTCCGACGGGGAATGCAGCATAGTCGCAGCCATCGTCCTTCTTCCCCCAGATGGCCGCCGCAACCTGAGCGTCGATGCCGCCCACCACTGCGACATAAATGGAGTGAGGCGCGAGCGGATAGTTGCTCGCATTGGCAGTCCCGCCAGGCAGCGGATTACCTGATTGCTCAAGGCCGCTCGGGTTGTCTAGTACGTAGCAATCGAGAACGTTGTCAATCTCAAAGACGTTGGCATAGATGGCCTGATTAGTCCCGCGCCCATTGATGGCGACCGAGTTCTGCCGGCGGAACTCAAAGTCTGCCCGACTCTCGACCACGTTCCCAAGGATACCGTCCGATGGGTTGGTGATTGTATCCCAACCGTTGATTTGCTGAAATACGCGAGTGAGAGTGCCGGCAGGACAGGCGACGGCCCCAGCTACCTGATTTTGCCACTGGCTGACCACCGTACCGCCCGCGCCGATGGTCACGCCGGTCAACAGGATGTAGCTATTGCCGCTTGTGTCCTGCGCCAGCGTGCCTGCTGGGATTGGGGTACTTGCGATACCTCCGAGCGTGCAAGTGACCGCCGTGGCCTGCGCAGGCTTGCGTGTGAGGAAGTATATGCGAGCGAGCCCATCCTGAAAGCGGCCGCTGGCGTATTGAGGGTCGAACTGATTGGCAAGAAAGAGAATCTGCGAGTCTTTGTCCGCAATGACAGCAGCCTCGCTGCTAGCCACCTGCCCCTGTGGAGTTGTCAGCCCCGGACCAAGCACGCCGCCAAAGGCGGAGTTGATATCAGCCTGCGTCCCGGCTAGAACGTCAGCTTCTTGAGGGACGATGACACCTTGATCGGTGAATTGTATTTGCGGCACGCTGGACATTAGAAGCTCACCACCGAAGAGACGTTGTTGGTATCGACCACGTATACGTTACCTGTCACTTGCCGATCTGTGTATCCGCTGATGACCGTTTGAGCCGTACTCACTCCCGGTACAGTCAAGGCCTCCGCATTCATCATTTCGACAATCAGTGAAGCTGGCGGCAACTTACCGAGAATTTGAGTCCAGTATGGTATCCCTTGAGTCGTATCGTAATACACTTCGCTAGCGAACGTGCGAATGGCGCTGGCCACATCCTGAGCGACAGCGAGCGGCGGCGCAGCCACTGCGATATTGCCGTTGTTGTCCACGGTCAGATCCCAGGTGTTGACATCCAAAAGAAGCGTGCTGTATGGCTGTATGCTCACGGTATCGGCGGCGTTGTCGGTTCGGGCGGTGTTCCAAAATCATGAATGTGGGTAGCCAAGCTGATTGAATCTGGCCCGGCCAGAACGTCAGTCTCCGCTACGATTGTACCGTTAGTTCGGACCACTACGCCCATCAAGTTGATTAAGGGCGCTTGGATGGTAATCGCGATGGGCGATACGATGTTGATCCCCTCGGGGCTGAATTGGATGTACTGACTCGGAGCTGATTGACTTAAACCTAGACCGATGTACATGGCGTCCGAAAAGCTGTAGTACCGGTCAGAACCCGGATTGGCCTGAGCTTGTGTGCTAATTACCTTGGAAATATCCCGGCTAGCGAATAGGCAGAACCCTATGTCACCCGGCGCTGGATCGAGAATGATACCGTTGCCGGCGGCGCTCTGTATGCGCAAATAAGGGACGTTGGAAATTATGGTGTGTGGAGTGCTATTTCCGGCCCCATCCACCTGATTAACCTGTGGCTGCACATTCACGGTTCCGATGGGCGACAGACCTCCGCTGTTGGTGCATGAGATCACCCTCACCAGAGTCGCGGTCTGAATTTTGAGTATCAACTGCTCAATCAGAAAATGCAATTGATTGTAGCGCCCATAGGTGGTGAATGGGCTGAATAGACCTGGTGGTATGTTACTCATGATGACAACGCCAATCCGGTTTTGGAACCGCGAATATCCATCAACCACGATCCGTTAGGTTTCGCGCTCTCTAGCTTGAGGCTGAGACTGGTGACGATCCAAGGCCCTTCCGCACGCGGCGTCTCGGGGCTAAGGATCTGCACGCTTCCGCCGAAGGTCACGGAAGGACTGAATAGCATTTGAAACTTCACCCCCACCCCGTCGAAGGTAGGGTAGCCTTTGAGTCCGGATGTTTGGGATATGATCGGGACGAACTTAATGCGAGGTTGATTAACTGGGGTGATGGCGATGATGGTGTTATCGACATAAAGCCAGATGTTGTTATCACGGGCGATATCCTTCAATTGCTCAAGGCCAGTGTTGGCATAATACGGGTTTTTGATGGGAGTAAACGGGACTCCGTTATTTTCAAAAGTGTAGACAGGTTGACCTGAATTGATACTGGCGTTGATTTTACCAATGACAATCTGCATCAGAGAGACGGCATCCGTGGGGCCGGAGAAGGCCGTAGGGGTAATGGGCTGCAAGGCGCTGAAGTAGGCCGCCTGAGCTCGGATACTGAGATATACATCCGGCATGTTGTCGTAGTTGGCCCAGGCGTTGACGATGTTGCCGACGAAGACGAGAGTGGTCTGATCGCCGTCTACGGCGAATATTTGAACCGTATTGGGAATGAATGCGAGCGGCTGCCACTGTATTGTGGTTAAGGAATTCATTTCACTTTGCTTGACTCCGAATATGGAAGCTCGCAAAGTACCCATCATCGCCCCGCCGGCCTTGTCGATATCGACGACTGCGCGAAATCCCTGAAGCGTGACTGTATTGCCCGAAGACGACGAACCGAAGTTCCCCGTCCCGAGAGTGAACACAAACTTCAAATCTTTCGAATTGTCGAAGGATAGGGTCATTTGCAGTAAAGAACCCCCTGTGGAAATACCTGCCTTAAAGTCGCCCGTTCACTGGGGCCGTGCATCGGAGCTTCTTCCATCAGATCTCCGTTGGGAAAGTACCGCCGGGGCGCGAAGCTCAAATGAGGGAACTCCGCAGGGCATGAGAAATTGACCTGACGACCGTCCGCCGAAGTGACGACTATCCCCTTGGAGGTGGTCACGATTTTGATCGGATAGCAGGCTTCCTTGTGATTGTTGGAAACTCCACATTGAATAGCGGGAGCGGTGGCGACTGGCGCGGCGATGGGCTTTGAGCATCCTTCGATAACAAAGGCCATCGCGATAATAGTTTCGATACATGAGATTTTTTTCATATCAATTGAATTGCTTGCAGGTCATCGTGCCCGATGTTAGAAGTGCGCTGTACCACTGGCAAAGTTCCAAATGGCCGATTGCATTTGGATGCAAACCGTCCAAGCTGCTTATTGACGTGAACGATTGGGCTGTGAAGCTTAGGGTAACTCCGGTTTCGGGTCCGCTAGCCGTTGTCGGTACGGTTGTTCCGGTGGCATAATTGCGGCCAGGCTGGCCGCCGATTACAGTAGCGACTGCCGCTCCCGAGCAAGTGTTGACCAGGAAGTATCCACCATAGGAACCCGCCTGTGTTGGGATGATCTTGTCACCTACATTACAGCCCCCGGTTCCGCCGCTTACCACCGTAGCAGTTGCAGGGAGAACTAGGCTTAAGTCTGGCGGATAGTAAGTGTAGGCACCGACCGTCACCCCCGGTGCGCCCGGTCCATCTTCGAGATACGTGCATGTGCCGAGCGTCAAGCAAAGATCCTGTACCATGATGCGCCACTGAGTACGAGAAGAGGCTCCTGATATTACCGTTCCGGCGGCAACCGCCGTAGATGTCCATACGCCTCCGACAAGGGTCATAGCCGTCAACGCCGTAGTGGTTGTATAGCTATCTCCGGTACATGCGTCCGTGCCGGTCTCAGTATATCCCCCGTTGTTAAGGATGGCTGGTATATAGATAGTCATGCTGCTATTCACGGCCTTGAGCGCAGCTATCGCATTTTTGAGCGCATAGGCTTCGATGCCGACGCAGTTCGCTGTTGATCCATAAATCGAAGATAGATGGACGAAATCGTTGATACCCCGAGCAATGATTGCAGTGGTCAACGATGAAGGCCCAGAGGTCTCCAGCGGGGTAACGTAGCTGTTGGCCCATGTCGTCGCGTATGAGGCCGGGAATCCGCTTCCTCCACCCGCCGTAGTGATTGCGCTGGGCGAAGTTGGCGTGTTGAAATCCATAACAGTTGTTGCGCCACCAAATCCTATAGCCGCAATGTTGGGAGTGGGTTGATTGCTACCGTATCTCCACATTGGACAAAATGAATCTGAGCTGCTGTAGGGCGGTGCGTTAAATCCTGAGCAAAGAATCGAGTCAGTGACTACCATCGTCACGTTGCCTGTTTCGGTTACCGGAACGGCGGTATATTGTTGATTGTTTGGAATCGAGAAGCTGTTCAGGAACATACCGTCCAACTGCCCATAGAGGTCTGCGGCTGTAAAGCCGACCGCACTGTTTCCGAGCACCGCCCCAATGTTCACGTCAACGTAATAAAAGGTCGATCCTCCAGTGCCGGGAAGCGATACGTCCATATAACTATTTTGGCTGGCGTTTTGGATAGACGAGCTTTCCGCCGGAACCATGTTAGCAAGAGATGTCCCCACCCTTACCGTAGCGTCCTGACCATCGGCATCGGAGAACGGGAGGCCTGGAGAAAATGCGAAGCGTATGGAGGGAGCGTTGGTGAAAATCACCGCATGAGATTGGGACCACTGGCCGTAGTAACTCAGGTTTCCAGCGGGATTGATCGAACCAACAGTGAAAAAAGCGTCAGCGGATGATCCCGTTTGTGTCGGAAATACTCGACAGCCCACCGAGAAGCTCGCGCCGGGGTTGGCAATCGTCGCACCTGTAATCACGCCACCGGAAGCGGTAATGTTGAGTAAAACGCCCTGCCCGTTACCCGAGCATCCGCTGGCGGTCGTTGTCGGAACGTTGTTTTGTGTCGAGTAACCTGACGTTCCAGCATTGGTAAGCGTTAGCGAAGTGACTGTGTTGAAGTTGCCGCCGTTCGTGTACGGAAATGAGAAAGTGATGAACGGGGAATCGTGAAGGAATGGGTCGCCGTTGAAAAACGTGTGGGTATTCCACAGGGGGGCTGGTTGGGATGCGAGGGAAGTGAAAGCGTTGTTAGTAAAGCCATTCTCCGCCGATAACCAACCCGAGCAACTCCCGGCTGAAAGGAATCCGCAATACATACCAGCGACCTGCGGTTGGGTTAGTTGCACGCCGGGGATATACCCAAACTCTTCAATCGCATAGTTAATTGACCCTGAAGTTTCCCAGGCAGACGCAGACGTGGCTGAAAGCGTTGAAGTCATCAAAGGAGAGATGAGAGTTGCACTGCCGTCGTTCATCATCGCACGCCATGTACCGTTGCCAAAATCTACCAGCGTGGTAAGAGTCCCATTGAGTCCACCAGCTCCGTTAATCCCAGAATTAGATGTATAAGTTGGAAAGGACCAAGTGACGAAAGAGGATGTTGCCGTGTTAAACTCGGCGGCGAATCCGACTCCCAACTCAATCTCAAGTGATTTGGCTATGATAAAGGTATTGCCCGGAAAAACTGGATTTGTGCATGATCCCGATGTAGTGCAACTCAGCAATGGGGCTGCCCTTACCCATGTTGTGAACCCACCTACGTTAAACCCCGTACCCCAACTAGTGCTGCTTGCCTTATATCTTGGCAATGTAGCGGTCGATAACGTAGCAGCGGAACCCGTAATCTGCGAGGTTGAAGTTACTACAGTCCCACCAAATGCATAGGTCAATCCAGGGAGACCGATGGGGGTTGGCATGATGGACGGGCCGTTGCCCACAGAACCTTGCTCGCACCAACCTGAGTTTGGGATGCCAAATCCAAATCCACCGGGGTTGAAATTCGGAAATCCCGAAGCCCCACCCACTGTTTGCACAAAGGTCGTAGACGTGCCTGTGGGGAGAATGTTGCTCACTGTCGCAGGACAAGTGCTTGCTCCGGTTGGATTGAAACGGAACACTCCCGCCGTAGCCGCGCCCGCGACGCTAGTCTGAAGCGCGGTCGGTACGATGATTCCATTGCTATTCAATGCTGCCTGTTGGCTGAGCAATGAGTTGTTCATTGGAGTCAAAGCGGCGGCGCAACTCGCTACCGTTCCGGCTGCACACGCGGCTATGTTCGTAGCTTGATTTGCATACGGCGTCGCCGGCATCGCATAAAGATCCGGAGTGGCTGTGCCAGCTAAGGCCGGGCCGGTTGTATAGGCATTCGTTCCGGGAGTGATGCCGGTAACTGTCAGGTTTGTATTTTGAAACGGAACGGCGGTCACATTCGGCAAAGTTCCCGACGGCGTCTGACAGGTCGTAGTACTCCCGTTGTAAAAGATGAATCCCGTCCCGGAAGGACATAGGACTACTGCAATTTGAGGTCCAGTAGCGACACCAGTGGTATTCAACGCAGTTCGCACTACAAGCCCATTTGCTCCGGGATCTCCAAGGCCGCCCGCACTTGAAGTTTGAGGATTGACTAAAGTCCATCCACTTCCGTTCCATTGAGCATGTGCTACCACGGTTGATAGCATATCGTTGGCAGCAAGGGCCGCTCCCGCTTGCTTGGTGATTACCGTCGCACTCCCAGGCGCGACAGCGAGGGTTGGCGTTGTGATTGCATTCCCTGCATGGGGTAGGAAATTCACGGTCAACCCGGTCACAATCGAGGCAGGGGTAGGACTAAGGGCTACAGTATAGACGTTGGCGACACTACTGCTATCAGTCCCCATTACAGCAGCAGATAGAGTTGCTGCACTCGGAGGCATGAATGGAGTTCGGTTATCGTCAAGGCTGGTGATTGAGGATGATCCTGCGACAATGGTAGCCAGCAATGTCCCTGCTGCGGTCGAAAGAGACGTGCTCAAAGCAGGCGTACAAATTGCGGCAGTATTGAGGTACAGATAATTAGTCGCGCTCGCCGTCAGTGTCAAAATTCCGCCGGCATACTCAACATTCTTTCCGCCACAATTCACTGTGCCCGGACCTACCTGCAAATTCAAACCCGTGACCGCTGTGCAATTGGTTGCCGCATTCCCGCAAGGTGCATAACCAGGCGCAATCCCGTTCGAATATTTTGCATTGGCAGGAAAGATGGGGGCCTGTTGAGACTGAGGGTTCTGGGCAAAAACAACAGTAGCGGCGAACATCAGCCACGGCGCAATGAGTTTCTTCATCGTATTCCCCTTATGCATAGACAGAAATGAGTGCGGTCAGGCCCGTATCTGAAGCGTCCAGATAGACGTTTGTTGCGTCGAAAGCTGGCGTCTGAGCGATAATCTGACCGCCCGAAAGCATGAAAATGTTTATGCGACTCGGGGAGGCCAACAGTCCGTGAGGAACCGTAAGCAATCCGGGGTCACTTGAAGTCACTGTCAATACTGTAGCTGAATCCGTGATGTTTATGGCGGTGTTGACCATTTGGAACACGGTTATTTTGGCAGTCACTCCGGCCCCGGTAGCCGTAAAGTACACATTGGAATCGTCAGCAGATGAGGATTGCCATATGCAACCGAAGGATGTTGGCAGAATCTCAATCAGGCTGGGGACGAATCCGAGCCCATGCGGGACCGCGAACTGCACGCCGGCACTCGGGGCATTGACTGCAAGACTGGCCGCTGGAGGTTGGACTGGCGGCGCGATGCGAGTGACTTCAGATTGAGCTGGAGGCCGGTAGACAAAGATCATTGCGGTAACGCCCACGTCCGAGCCCACCAGATAAATGTTGGTGTTGTCGGCAAAGAAGGTCTGCCCCCAGATAGCCCCCGGCGATGTGGGCACAATCTCCAGCACGGTAGGTATGCCTACGATGCCGTGAGGGACGCTGAAGTCCCCACCGTTGGGTGATGTGACCAGAAGTACCGCTTCGAGCTGTAGGACATTGGGGATTCCGACTGCGGCGAAGGCGGTCTCAAGCACCTCGGCGGCCGTCAGATAGACAAGCATCCATCTGGAATTCAGGCCAGTGTATACGGGATCATCGAAGCCTTGAGTATCTAAGAAATATAGATTTCCTTGGAAGCCATCGTAGGAATTGGCGGCATCTAGCGGGACTGCATTTAGAGCAATGCATCCGATGCACATATCGACGCCATTGGAATTGATATCCACGTAGAGGTTTTGATTGCGCAGGTAAATATTGATCTGACAATTCTGCCCTCCGAGCACGCAGAGAACTATCTGATTTGGGACCGCCTGAATTGGGATAGTCTGCGCCATATCACCTTAGTGGGATAGTTGATTCTTGATGTTGATGAAGGTCGAACTGTTTGGGGGTCCGGGCTGTACGATACCACCATTGGACGGCAGGTTGGATGCCGGGTTTTGAGGCACGTTGATAGGACTTTGCGTGGTGCTGAATGATACCGAAACTTGTCTTATCTCGCGAAGATGCAACTCAACGATCAGCATATTCGCGCCGCTGTCCGCACGTCTAATGATGCTGTAATCGGTGATGTTGTAGTTGAAGTAAGTGACCTCTGGAGTCTTCACGCTGTAAAGTTGCGTGGACTGGCAGGCGTTGTCCAGTGCAGCGAGGAAAGTTCCGCGGTCATTTACCCCACCACTGAAGCAATAGCGTACAGTCGGTTCGCCGGGAAGCACGACTTTGTTGTAGCTGGCGAATCCCCCATCTTCCACGGGGAAGTCGGATACTCGCGTCTCACGCTTGAACTCGAAAGAGTTGGTGGACAGGATTGGGCCGGACCCTAGCAGCGCGGATTCCAGTACCGTCACCAGCAGGCTGTTACCGCCGCTAGACGTCAACCCCAGTTGATTTCCGGATTTATCGAATATGCCCCATTGCGTCTGCGATTGCAGTGCATTGAGTAGGATCGTGCCGAGACTTCCGATGGTGGCGAGCGCGATAGTGGCGGCCATTATGGCACCATCCCATAGTTGGCTTGAGAAGCAAACAAATAATCCAGTTCTCTCGCCAAATCCTGAGTAATACCGACCGCATCGGTAGCTTGCGTGTTGATGGTGATGCTCTCGATATTCACGCTGCGACTGTTGCTCACGCTCTGAGGCGTAGAGCCAGCGCCAGGAGCAGGGGCGGCAGAGGATGCACCTGGGATGCCATTGAGCGTTTGCGCGAACGTGCCGCGCTTGTTGGCTTCGCCCACGGCATCCTGAGGTCGCTCATACGCTCGCGATACAGTGGAGCCTGATCCGTAAGCGGTAGTTTGTTTCTTAAGCAAGTCGCCTGCGTTTTTATAGCTCCCTTGAGTCAGTTCATATTGCACAAATGCCAACTGCTCACCCACTGATGATTCGCGAATGTCTTTACCTGACCATTTTTTGAAAGCAGCTTGTCGATCGGGATGCCACTGGGCGAGACCGAACGCTTGCCCGTTATCTCCAACCGCGTTCGGTTTACCTCCGCTCTCGGCAACGAGATTGGCCACGATGCCGGCAGCTTGCTCTTTGCTCCAACCTCGTTTTTGAAAGTAATCCATCGCACGTTCTTTGAACTGACCGCCGGCATTCGCAGATATGGGTTTCCGAGGATCTAGAACCCCAAGAGGGTCGCGAGGAGCGAACTGTTCGGCTTCATCGCGCTTAATGACATCCCAAATCTTGCCGAGCTTTTCAATGGGAGCTATATTTGGGTCATTCAATACGCCGCCAAGTTTTGCGAGCGCATGAATTTTAGACATAAGCTGATCGAAGAGATCAATCAACCCAGCAACCCCTTCTTTAGCTGCCGTGATGCCCGGTTCCCATTTCGACCAGTCGATTAAGCTATCTCCACCATTCTGCCAGACCTGATAGTCGTCCCACAGAAGCGCGATAGCAGCCCCTAGTGCGAGTACAGCCACTGTCATGAGCGTTATGGGTGAAGTGACTATAGCCAAACCAATTAGGCCGACCGTCATCACCTCTAGAAAATCCACAATGAACTCTTCATTGTTGCGACACCAGTTGCCGAACTTCTCCAATCCGGCAAACATTGCTTCTAAAGCCGGCAGAGCTTGCTGAAGCAATTCAAGTCCAAAGAGTGAGAACTGCTGCTTCAAACCAACTATGCTGGCCTGTAACCGAGCGGCGGCAGGCGTGAGTTTGGCGAGTTGATCGCCGTAAGCCTTCTGACGGGCAAGAGTGAGTTCCAGCTCCTTGCGTCCAGTGAGTAGGAGATTGATCGTACCCTCGTCGATACCCATCATCGCGAACATGTTGTGCATTGTAGGGCGATCCTTGCCCTCTGCGAAGCTCGCCATATCCAGAAGCTCATCAGTAACCGTGCGGGCCTTTCCACCTACCCCAGCCATCGAAATACCCATCATGGAGAAGTAAGGTATAAGGCTGGACTCCCCAGTGAGCCGCAATTGAGTCTGAGCCTTCGATAGCATCGTCAGGGTACCCTGAAGACCTTGGCTGCTTCCGCCAACCTGCTCGACAGCATTACCCCATTGCGTAATGCTGGCGACTCCTACGTCCAAGTTCTTCGAGAGCCGATCCAACTGAGCGTTGGTGTCGATGAAGTCCTGCACGAAGGCTTTGATGGCCACGGTTCCGCCGATGACCGAGAGCAAGGTCAGAAGTCCTTTGCCTAATCCCTCAACAGCCTTCTCAGTTTTACCGGCAGCCTGCTCAATCGACTTTAGATCGCCCTTGGCTTTGGACGCGCCTTGTTGTAGACCTTTGCTATCAAGGCCAAGCATTACAACGAGACTGTCGATGACCGTCGCCAATTACGTTTCCTCTGGTCGATTGTTGTAATCGTCCACTCTCAAAATCTCCAGCATGTTGTAAGCATCCTCCACGCCGTACACGGTTTCGAGTTCATGGAGCGTCGCCATGCGCCGCGAGATCAAAGTGGCCACTATTCCCGGGAGACTTTTGTATGGAAATGCTGTTCGGCCGCGGCGAGATGAGGCTGAAGGAATCCGAGCGCGGCCTTCAAAAAACCCATGTTCAATTTCCAAATCTCGATGCGAAGTTCGACGCGGGTCGCAATTTCCTCAATGTCGTAATCCCCCATATCCCCTTGCAGTGGCCGCACCACTAGCAGTTGCTTTGGGTCCGGAATGATCTGTACGCCGTCGAACATCTCTCGCAGCAAGGGTTCGAGCATATCCCATTTGAGAGAGGTGAGTGCTCGCATTCCAAATTCCGCCAGCGCCGCCATTCCGAGATTATTAAGCAGACCGGAAGGTATGTCCACGTTTCCTTGCAGCAATCCCATGAATACGCGCAAAGCCCATGCCTCACCCTTGGACGAACTCATCTCCGTAATCTGGAAGAGCTTTCCGTGATCGCGCCCCTCCGACGTGACTGTGTGTGTGATTACCTTTCGCATCGTTTGAGCCATCCTTCCAGATATTTTTGGTTCTCAAGGTTCTTCGCCGCAATTGATTCGTAGAAGCATTTTCGAGCACGCTGAAATGCTGCGACAAGCTCGGCTGGAGGCGCTGCGTTGATTGCGGCTAGGGTTTCTACCCCTAGAATACCGTCGCGGTCTACAGTGGCCCCTAGCGCTTGCTGAATGAGCTTTATAGCGACATGCGAACCGGCGTTGACTGCCATATCGAATACGCGCTTGGCGATCTCATCCGACTCGATGCTCCCATACTTCCAAAAATAGGTCTCATAGAAGCTCTTAACCAGAGGCGCTCGCATTGACTGAGTTTGAGCAGCGATACGATTGAAAGCTGTAGGGAAGGAGTAAGAGTTGATGCCGGAAATTGCATGAGCGCCCGGAGGCGCGTCCGGGACAGACAGATACTCACGCTTCGGATCTTCCGAATCCAAAAGCCAATCGAAAGCGATATCAAAGCTAGCCATAGTCAGATGATAGACGAGCGGAGAGATTCCCATGTGATCACGTAATCGACGGCCTGCAATACCTTGCCGGCATCGGCTATCGGCTTCACGTCAGTCAGCACTCCGCGCACGCCGCTGTATACCTTGCCGGGTCCAGGGAGGGTTATCGTCGCTTGGATATAGAATACGGTATTGCTCACATCCTGCGCCGTGTCGATAGCGTCGAATAGGGCCACGCTGGGAGAGTCCGCTTGAAAATGAAAGGTCTGCTTGGTGGAGTTCTTGACTACGCCACCCGTCTGCCGACCATCGACACCGCGCTGGACCTCAGCTCCCGTCCTGTTGTCCGTATTCCAGGCAGCGTCGGCTGAATATCCCTCAAGGATGATGGGAGTCGGAAACAGACCCGGTACGGTGATGGCGACAACGCTATTTGCACTTGTGATATCCGACATTGCTTACGCTCCCTGAGATTAAAGTAGGTCGATAGAACCCATCGAGATCTGCTGTATGCTCCCGCCGTCCGTGTAATACAAATTGACAACAGGAGTTCCGCGAAGCTGACGAACGGTCGCCCCAGGGTCTTGGATCTGGAGATAGTAACCCTGCGTGGAAATCAACGTAGCGTAACCGGCCCCGAGTTTAGATGTGATGTCGGCAATCTGAGTGCTCGAAAGCGTCACTCCGGTACGAATCTGACCGAAGTTGATAGCCGCGGCGATTGGACCTCCGACGAGCGACGTGCGTAGCGCTCCGAATCCGTTGGCGTTGTAGGCCATCGAGCCGATGGTAGTGAGAAGAGTCAGATTGCTGACCTGAAGCTGATCGCTTAACCAGGCGTCTCCGATGTAAGTGTCGATCCAAGAAAAGTCGCCCGGCATATTGGAGTTCGCGAAGAACGTGAATCCCTGATTGCGAGTGCTCACCGCGCCGTAGGTCGAATACCCGTTGGCCACAAGGTTTTGATAGGTCTGGAGATTGGCGCAAGCGGGAACTAGACCGGCTTGCGAAAGGAACGTGATATTGGTGCGCCCATTCGTCTCGCTGAAGTTGATTGAAGCTACTGCTCCCGAAACGAAGATGGCGGTATTCATCACCAGCGCGGCGAGTGTGCTCCCTGCTGGGACCGCAGCCGGATCTCCGCCTATGCACGCCACGCCATCGTACTTGTTAGCGATGGCTACAACTCCGAACGGTTCCGTCGCGCCGCTCACGCTGGCTTGAGTATCGCTGTCCCATGCAAGCCAAAGGACGCTGTCATTCTGAGCCGTAAACCATGCCGCGAATAGTTCTTTGTTGGCCAGGGTTGGCTCAAACAAAGTGACCATCGTCTCCCAATTCTGGGAGAGAGCCCAAGCATTGGTCATGGCGCTGTTGGGGGTATCTGCCACTGCGCCCTGTGATAGCTGCGCACCTGTAGCCTGAGTGAAGAGCAGACCGGCGGCAAGCGCACCGGTGGGGAAGATAACAGTCTCAGCGGCCCCCGTGGCCGTGCTGATGATCTGAAATTGACCGGTTGTAGCGCTGAAGGTCACGGTGAATGCCGGGGAAGTGAATCCAGCCGCGATAAGCGATGCTGCGTTGCTGAAGCTGGTAGCGCCCGAGAGATTGATACTCGCCGAAGTTTCTGCTGTGCCCGCAATCGTCACCGTGAGCGTGCCGGGGGTGAGGGCGGTGAGGGTAGCTAGCGGAGTATTCAGCCAGCTCCCGGAGTTGATAAATCCCGCTCGATTGGCGGCATTGTAGGCCGCGAATAGCATCGCCGAAGGACTGCTGGTTGCTCCGGTATAACCAGCGAAATAGATAGCCGCAGCAGCCGCTTCAGCCGATGCCAATCCGAAGAATGATGCGACTGATGCGGTACTGGCGAAGCTCAGGACGGTTCCTGTCGGCATTGCAAGATTCTCAGTGAGAAAAAGGCCATTGAGAACCAGGCCAGCGCCACCGGCATTGAGAACTGAGGGTTTTACCCCAACAAATTGAGATGCGGGAATCGTCATTGGTAAACCTCGGTATTCGCCGTGATGACAGTGGCGGATTGTTGTGGGACGGTCACAGTGGGATTATATTGCAGACTCGCTGTAATTAGCCAACGATCTTCGTACTGTGCCTCACCAGTTATCAGAGCGCCGCGAATGGCATCGCTGGAATAAAGAGGCGCAATTCCATCGGGGAACTGATCGGGAGCGTAGGGTGAGCGGAAAACGGCCTTGATAGCTTTGCAATAGTCCCCAGCCATGAGCCCGTAGAAGTCGATTTGAATATCCATCCGAGTCGGAGTGAGGATGCTAGCTTGCTGGACGGTGGGGTCGGAACTCTGAGTCATCTGAGGTGTCTCAAGGTCAACTTGATTGACCTCCGAGAGCTTCACGAAAGCGAGCGGATCGGAAGCGGCCGGCGTGAATGGGGGCGGCACTCGGTTCTGCCATCCCCTCACGATAGGGCATCCGGCAGGTACAAATGGAGTGAGGAAAGCCGTCAGGGCTTCGATGACTGCATCGACCGTTATAGATGGGAAGTATAGTACTGTAGCCACTACTCACCCCACTCCGGAATCTCGACAGTTTGACCTTTCAGCTTATGCCAGGAATCGGAAAGAAATTGAATCATACCGTCCCTCACAAAACTGTGACATCGGTGAAGATCGTCGTTAGGATTGCAGTTGATTGAAGGACTGAATGTAGGTTTATTCATCGATCCATTCCAACTCCATGTTGCTCCTGAAGAATTTCGATGACCATTCACTGTAACAGCATGACCGTACTTACAACCTGGGCAATGAAAAGCTACGAATTCCGGCGCGATCTGATGCAGTTTGCTCATTGTTTTCTGATCACCACTTTGGTCCAATCAGACCACGATTCCAAAACCTTTTCAACCAGCCAGGTTCCTGCGAGCAACTGAGGTACTTTTCGATTCTGAGGTACACCGTTGGAAATCGCAGTGATGATGCCGCTTACACCAATATCGCTCGCTTGAATGTAGACGTTGACGGCATCGGCGGCCACTGGTTGCCATAAGGCTCCGGGTCCGGTCGCAAGTATCTTCACCTGATCTGGTGTCACTCCCAAGCCATGAGGAACTGAAATTACCCCAGTCTGACTGACGGTGACGGGGACGGTAACAGTCTTGCTACGCCCGCTCTTGATGGTGACTATATCCCCACCCTTGCTATCAGTCCGCATCACGCCAGCGAGATTGCCGTACATATAGAGCGCTCGCAGAGTGCCTTGGATATTGAGGTTCTCTATCTGCTTGAGGTCGCTTCCATCCAACGCCTGTACCTGCCCCAGTCCCGTGATGGCTGGATTGTAGACAGGTTGCTGCCGCTGCCCCGCGCCGATGGTATAACCGGCTGATATCTGCAACGTGACGATGATGTTGGGATTGACCGTGTTGCTGATTGAGTTGACTATTTGCCGCAACCGTAGAGTCATTTCGTCACCTCATACTCTACGGCTTTGAGCATGGTTTCACTCCATACAAGAGGCTTTGCGACAGTACCCGATGGCACTGCAACTCCGGCTGCCACGTCCCTTTGAGCTTGGAGAACATCTTCGATAGTGACGCCGAATTCACCTATACCGGGAAAGCGGGAATGCAGTAATGCGGTCGTAGGGGAAAGCGCTGGTGCGTTCATATCAAGAATACTTACGCGCAATTGTTCGGCTATTATCACTCCCATTTCGGCGAGGATCGCAGGTCCGTCGTAATCGTGAATTTTTGCAAAAACCTCCATGTCACCGGGCCATTGCTTAGAGTATTTTTCCACCATCGTTCGAAAGAAAGGTCGAGGTGGAGCGGGGAATGGACCACCGTGGCCGAACTCATTCCAGAAAGCTACCTGAGCCACTGGAGTTCCATCGGGATATTTCTTGTCTTCCAGGAATCCAACGCGCACATGGCCGCCGCCGAACTTCTTAGCAATTTCGAGCAACTTGTTGTTGACGCTATCGCTGACGGGGATGTTCATTTTCCTCCAAGTAGATCGGAATATTGAGGTTCATTTCAATAACCCGAACCGCCGAAACTGTAGGGAACGTAAGTTCGCCGCGGTAAATACGCTCTATATCCTCAAGCAACTCGGAAGAGTCCATCGTGAGCGTAAATGACTCAGCGCTTGGCATTATCTGATCCCTCGCCCAAACCAATAACCTACCGGTCGAATGGGGTACCCAGGTGAGGGTCCGGCAGCATAGCGGAATCCCCGCAGGGAACTTGTCGCCTGCCAGAACATCGCGCCATACTGCGACTGAGCGAAGAATGCCGCGCTTGCTGAGCTTCCCACGGGATAGTCGAATCCAGCGCTCACCGAACCCTCACTGGCGTTGCTGGTGCGCCCTACAGGCCGCGCCGCACCATTGCCGGCGAGTATCTGCGAATCCTGATAGACGTAGACATCGGCGGTGACTCCTACATCCGATCCCTCAAGATATAAATTGAGCGCATCGGCCGCGCTCGCTTGCCAGATGGCCCCCGAACTAGTCATCTGAATATCGACGGATGCGGGAACCGCACCGAGGCCATGAGATATGACGAAAGGGCCGGCAGTGGGCGCGGTCACATTGAGCGTGGCAGATGCTGGAGCTGGTGCGATGGCTACAGCATCCAGATCGCCTTTGAGATAGCTGATGTGAGCCACCAGCATGTTGAGGAAAGTGAGGCGGCGGGTGAGATCGCATACAGGACTGTTCGGCGAATTGCTCAAATACAGAGTGGCAAGACTCGTAAAGTACGCCTGAAGTTTGTTTGGATCGACACCTGAGAATTCAGGAAACAGCAATAGGAATTGCTGTGAGCTGAAGACTGCTACGCCGCCGCACGCTCCATTCATCACTCATCCACCCTTGTCTTGAGATTGTAGTCTTCAGCAACCAGACCTTCCAATCCCGTCTTTTCCTTTTCGCGCTCACGATGAACTGCTTCGGCGCGATCCTGAGTTCCGGCCACGAATATGGACCCGGATTTGAGCGGGCCGAAGGGATGACGAGCGTTGCTGGTATGTACGGCGTGCCACAATTCCCAGAAGTCCTTGTCAACTTCCGTGGTCATGTACGGCAATTGCACCAGGACTCCGTTGCGACCTCTAGGCGCACCATTGAGCCCTTTGATAGTGACAGTTTGGGTTGGGTCGATTGGATGTTTGAGGATGAAGCCGAATGGGAGCTTCGATCCGATGGTGATAGTTTGCATGAGATTCCCCTCTCGAAATGCTGATGATAGTTATTTACCTTCAGGTCGCTTGTCCAAACCGATGATAGTTATTTACCTTCAGGTCGCTTGTCCAAACCGACCGTAGCGAGCAATTCTGCCACATCTTCGATATGCAGACAATCGCACATACATGCGAATTCGTTCGGCGATTGGATGGTAGCGATATTGCCGTTGCAATAATCATTACCAGGAGTCGCACTGTGGAGAACGCCAAAAACTTCGATCTTTCCTCCACTCAATCTGACTACCTTATCGCCGTTCTTTGCTTCTCTTCCGTTTCTGTAGTGCATGAGATTCCCCTCTCGAAAAAATAGGCCCCTAGAACGCTCTAGGGGCCAAGTTGCCTTAATGCGTCTACGGTATCACACGCCAAGCATCGAAACGATAAATACTGGACGATAGATGATTGTGCCCCAGGTTCCCTGCGATTTCTTCTGCATGAAGGAACTGAGTTTGATAACTACCGGATGAGCACGAAGCTTTTCCGTGAATGCGCAAGATGCAGTCCGGACTCCTTCGACCTCATCGGCGATGAGCTGCAAGCTGTTGCCCGATGCTGTCGTATACTCCGGGGCCGTCTTGATCTTCATATTCGGGAAGTTCTTCTTGATCCGATCAAAGACGTTGACATTGAAATCGCTGGTGTCAGTGAGCCACGTCTGCGTCTGCGAAGACATGGCGAGCGTCATGTTGGTTTCGAGATCGACGAGATTGTTGGTCTGCGATACAAGTTGCTGGTAGAGCAACTGAATGTCGTGCAAAATCTCGTTGGCGGTGGCCACTGCCCATGCCGTACCGCCCGCCGCCTTGATTGACGGAGATATGGCCGGGAGCAGCGAAGGGTCGTTAAGCAACCCGTAGTTCTCCAGGCCAGCTATGCCGAAAAAATAGCTCGCATTTTGGAAGAGATTGAGGGTGCTGATGCTAGCTTTGTTCTTGCGGAAAGCCAGATCCACCAGTCCCGCGCCGGCTCGCGCTACCTCACGCTCACCCCAATTGGTGATCGTCTGATAGTGGTAGCTCTGACGCTGGGGATAATTGATATTGGCGTTGGAGACACCATTCTCCGAGTAATCGCCGTAGCTGGATACCTGACCGACATCTTCACCTTCGATGAACATCGCCGTATCGGTGATCCAATCGCCCTTCTTGACTTCCTCACCGACAACCTCGACGGCCCGCATGGGCTTGACGAGAATGTCGATAATGCGAGGATCTACGTAGGTGGTGAACATCGCAGGAACACCGGCGTTGCTCGACGTGACGAGCGCGGGCTGCGCGTCCATAGCCAGGACGTTGCCATTGGAATCAGCCTCAAGGATTGCAGCATTGGGCTGTCCCATGAGGATAATTCCGGCCATTCTTTCGAGAGCGAGCAGCTCTGGAGTCATTGTGATGTTCCCCGCATTCTATGAATTATGTTGCTTACTGAGGTTGCCGTGAAATCTTGACCAGACTGCCCACCGCGCCGTCATCGACCGAAGTGGGATAAGCAGTCCAACCGGATGCGATGCCACCGGCGGTGGTAAATGCTTCGGTAGCCACGTACTGCGTACCGGGAGCGAATAGTTGATATACCCCAACTCCGCCACCGGAACCGCTGATCTGAGACTCAACGGAAGTGGCCGGGAGATTGGTTCCAGTGATGGGCATCCCGGTTTGCACCGTCCCTGCCGACACTGTGGCCACCTTGAGTACACTGCCAAAAGTGGTGACGCCGGCCGCCGAAGCGAAGTATGCCGTGCCGGGAGCGGATAGCGTGTAGGTTCCCACGCCACCCACCGTACCACTCACCTGGGAGGTGACGGTGGTTCCGGCAGGCACGCCGGTGATACCGGCGGTCGTATCGCCAACGCTGATGAGGCCGGTTGATGCACTCACCACAAGTACGTTGCCGAAAGTGGTAATGGTAGCGGCAGCAGCGGTGTTTGCTTCGTTCAACTCATAGACGCCCGCGCCGCCAGTCGTGCCACTAATCTGGGAGACAATCTGAGTCCCTACGGGGATGCCCGTACCAGCCACGCTGTCGCCAATGCTCAACACGCCGGTTACCGCGCTGATGGTGATCTGTTCCGGATTGCCGACAACTGCCGTCCCGGTGCTGGTGCTGCCGAGAGCTGCGGTATTGGTAGAGCCGAGCGAGGCCGTGCCGGTTGCCCCGGCCGGGGCCGAACTGTAAGCGCGGCCATCGGCAAAGCCAGCAAACACGCTAGCACCCTTGGTCAGCGCGGCAGGTCCGGCATTCTTGACCCAGAAATCACCACCGTTGCTCAGATCCACTTGGAACCCGGCCGGCACCTGAAGCGAGAACTCCTGAAGGTACACTTCGATTAACGCTTGCTGCGCCCGGTGAAGGAAACCATCGGGAGCAACCGAAGCATCGGCGAACGGATTGGCAGTCATGAAATCGGGAGCAATCCAGTGGAAGCGGCCAACAATGGCCCCTTGCGCACCCGCAACTAGGCCACCGGCCCCAGCGAGAGTGCTTGAGCGAGGATTGACGCTCGCGGGGTCACCCTCGACTCCTACAGGATTGAACGAATTTACTCGGGTCTGGAAAGGCATTTTATTACTCCCTAATCTTGACGTTGACTACATGACTCGAATGCGGCCCAAATCCTTGAAGCGCTTCATTGCCGGTGCGGAATCCATCGCCACCGTGGTACGTGCTGGCGTTGCCGCATGTTTCGCAGCAACTTTGAAGATGGCTCGTTTGGAAGCCAAACCGGGAGCGTCCTTGTGTTCCACCCCCAGATGATCGAGAGCAAAACCGTAGACAGATTCGGCTGAATCCATCGCCACTACAATCTCGCCAACTACCGGCCGTACATCCCGGCGAGCTTCATCGAGAGCGAGGAAATCGGCACGGACTCCAGCAATTGCGGCGTCCATCGCGGCTTTCGTAGGCTTATCATCGGGCTTCTCATCCTTTGCTTTGCGGTCCTTTGCTGCCTTCTTGGGCTTTTCCTTGTCTTCCTCGTCGTCGTAATCCTCATCGGAATCGCGAGCACCCTTGCAATCGGCGCACATGCATCCCTTCGGATGCTCATCGGCGTCTTCAGCAGGCTCTTCCTTTTCGACATCAGTCATAGCGTCGAATACGGCGATGACTTGCTTTTCGTCGATCTTGGCATCCATCGCAACGATGAGTCCCGCGGCCTTCTTGCGCTCGGTCGGCGTGAACTTATTGCGGGTGGCTGGGGCCAGCAACTTCTCAAGCTCGCTGCCATCCATTGCGACCTTGACGGCGGGGAAGGCTGTGGTAGCAGCCACGATTAGAGCGTTGCCGAGCTTGGAACGTTTCATGCGAGTAATCTCCGGTGATTGATCTGCGGCGAGAACATCGTTCCCAGCCCTGCCCGACTCAACCAAAGCAAGATGATTGCCTTGAATCTGAGTCATAATACCATCGTAATGCACACCTTGGTAATCACCTGATGTCATTATTGGTACATAACGGTAACTGCAAGAGAACTCTCGTACTCGATCCGTCTCGATTCCAGCGATGGCGTTAACGTCCCAGATGGTCGTATCGGCATCCAGGTAGGGATCGAGAAATTCAACATTGCTGCCGGTCGATCCGACAATGTGCTGCTTTTTCTCCTGCTCGCTCATCCCGTCAAAATCGGTGACAAATACGTGCTTATTGAGGATCGGCAACATCCTGAAGGTATCGGCCGCCCGCGCCAGCTCTTCGGGATCACGCAGCATCCAATAAGCACGATCCCGATCAAGCCCGAGCGCTTCCCACTGAGGGATTTCGCGGCCATAGTATTTATTGACGCTGGCCTTGGTGATGTGCGAACGAGCGATATGCAGACGGCCATCTGCCGTATACGTCCGCATTGTCGAGTCTAGGGCGAGAATCACCGTTCAAATATAGCAAAATGCATTTTGATAAAAATATCAGTTGACACACTACGAGTAGTGTGAGAGGATAAAGGAGTAGCAAAGAACTCTCGGAGGATACGTAAATGAATCAGGATCGCACACTCCCTCTCAGCAATCAGCCAATCTACTACATCAACCAGTTTTCCCTTGGTATGACGCGCCATAGCCTCGGGGAGATCATTGCAGACCTAGCAGATTACACGGGTGACGAGTATCTGCATATCTTTGAGGATGGGCCATGCGGAACTCGCATCGTTTACCGTGGATTCGCCTCCAAGATCATCTCTGAGTATCGGTTTGAGCAGGATTACATGGGCATCGCGACTTCCAACCTCGGCAACAAATAACTCTCGGAGGAGATTATGACCAACACCGAGTTCCACAACACCTTTTACGGACCCAGTAATCAATTAAACCGAGAAAGACTATGTCGGCATCTCGAAATTACAGGATTCGCGGGGCTCAACCTGAAGCGTATGGGATGGACCGGATTTATCAACGCGCTCGGTGACCACTATAAACTTGATGTCCGCAACTTCACTTGCCAGGCTAAATTTATCGACGCGCTTGCGGACATGCTGAAATGAAATCCAATTAACCCATCTCGGAGGAGATTATGACCAATATCAATCTTTGGACTGCACTAGCAATCGCACTCGCAGCCCTCACCTTGTACTTCTTCCCCTTCCTGGTTGCATGGGTTCGCCATCACCGCCAAATCGCCGCCATCTTCTGGACCAAATTTTTCTTCGGTTGGACCGGAATCGGATGGTGCATCAGCTTTATCTGGGCGGTGATTCGGTGAACAACCAGTTCGAAGAAAGGTTCGTATGGCCAGCCTTAATTGTGTGCATAATAGCAGCCTGCCTTCTGATCCTGATGTTCCCATAAGGTACCTGCTATCAGGCGTACCGATTCCGCCAATCCTTCTCTTCAGTAGGGAAGCTGAGGATTCCAACCGCAAATTGGAGGCTTTAGGTGATAACGCAAGATGGATTCCTGTCGCTGATTAACCATGCCGCCGAACTGCTACAGATACCAGATCCCAAGGCGGCTTATCTATTTTTCAGACCGATGAGTCTATACGATGAAGTTTCAGAGCAATGGTATAGATTAGGTTGGTCTATATCAACACCTTCAACCCCGGAATCCAACTCTATGAGGTGATCACATGATTGGTAACGAAACGCCTTGCTCAAACAATGCGATTGGTCTCGTTCAATCCTTAGAAAATGGCAAAATTCGCCCACTATGTGAACAACACTACGTCGAAGAACAAGAAAATTTGCAACAATACAAAAGTGAAAAATTTCATAATAAAAGTGGAATTCCTTGTTGGTGGGGAAACAGAGAACCTCGCTAACCCAACAACTTCAACCCCGGAATCCGACTGATAGAAATACAGCGGCAGAAGGGTTTCTCCCCAGGATTGATGAACTCAATCTGACCCTTCTCATTCTTGATCGGGCAGCCGTCGCGCACCTTATATACGCGGCCGGTTGCCCGCTGGTGCTCCACCCGTGGATGCTTGCCTGCCCCACTATGCCGCCACTCGGCCTCTTCAATTCCCAACTCCAGCCGACGGGCGCGCTCAATGACGGCATTTGCCTTGTTGCTTTGATCCAGTGCGATAAATGCAGCTCGCCGGCGCGTCACCCCGCCGATACGCATGAGGTCGGCTACCATCACGTCCAACCCTTTACCCTGCGAGTAGGCGCGGGAAAATGCGCCCTGCACCTGACCCAGATATTGCTCGGGGATACTCTTGATGAGTCCGATGTTCTCGGCTAATGATGCGTTGAATGCATCGGTCACTGGCGCAGTCATTTGAAATTTGACTGTGAATCCGATGTCCCGAAGAGCCATCATCATCGCCGTATCCGTAGCGGCCCGTTGGCGCTTGAGATAGGCTTTGGCGATCTTTGGACCGGCCTTATCAAAGCGCTTCAACCATCGCTTACGAAGTTCATCGAAGCGCTTGATCATCTGCTGTGACGGCGTGGCATCCATCGCTACCGGGGGTGCTTCACGATACTGAGCCTGAAGCCAATAGATAATGCTCGCCGTCATATCGTCTATGACGGCGAGCATCTGTTTCTGATAACGCTGACGGAGGCCGGCGTTAGCTCGAATCGGTCTGAGCTTAGTGGCCAATGGCGAACCACGTCTGGTTGGTAACACCGTTGTTACGCAACGTTAATTGAGTAGTTGTGCAAATTACCCCGCCCGTAGGAACGATGAGCGTTTCTTGAGCTTGCGTTCCTGAGTCCTGGTATTGGCCAGTTTGAGCCCATAGACAACCATTCGGAAAGGTCAAAGGGAACGTCACAGTTTGAGGTCCGGTATCGAAATCCCCAGTCGTTCCCCATTCCAAAATCAACCCGTCCCCGAGAGTCTGAAAGCCGCTCGTTCCGGTAAACGCTGGACCAGCCACCGTAGCGGTCACGCGGCCTTGAGCATCTGTAGTAATGGACGTAGGGAGTAGCGTCGTCCCCGGAGTCCCTACGTTGGGCAGGGAAGCATTCGGAAGAGTGGTAGCATCCACGTACTGCGAACCGTTGCCCACCAGCAGATGATTGGCCGGGGCTGCTCCTGCGAACTCATAGCCCGTGACCGAGTTGATGAATCCGCTGGCGGTGACGTTGGCGAATATCCCATTGACTGCCCCCATCATCGCAACGCAGATGAACGCCGCAATCATTCCGATAGCAAACTGTCGTTTACGCATCACGCCCTACTTTCTCCAGGTACACCCGTTGGCCAACCTCGTCTATCATTTCCATCAGCAAGTTCCCGTCCCCACATTCGGCTAAGGCGATCAGTCCGCACAAAAATAGCGGGTTTGCTCCGTTGCGCATGGCATCTTCAATCTCTTCAGGCATCGTCATCTCCATCTCCCTCAGCATCATTATCACCTTCAGGGACTTCAGTGACATTCAATCCTTCGTAACCGCTGTCCGGGTTACGTGCGAGCTTTTCGCGCACCTCTTCCGGCGAGAGTACTTGCCGATCAAGGTAGGCAGCATCTCGGTCGGCATCCGTCTTGCGCAGTTCCGCCTCTTCCTTCGGCGTCATCTGATAGAGCGGTTCCCAATTGACTGTGATGTTGGGATCAATCTTGCCGTAGCGGATGAGCTGGATGATTTCCAGCACTCGCACCACGATCCAATTCCAATCGCGATATTGCAGCGAGCGCACCCAGTCGAAGAACGCCCTAATCTCACCTTCCGCCAGATTGCCGAAGCCGGTCGGAGAAATACCAAGCAAGATGACGGCGGGAATGTGACTGACGGAGCACATCTGCTCCTGGGATTGAGCCTGAAGAGCATCAAGGCCGCCCAGAGGCACATTCTGAATGACAAGCTCTTCGCGATCCTTATCCATCGCCCCAATGCCCTTGTTATTGCGGGTGAGCGTGAAGTAATCCAGTCGATCCCTTAGGCTTGCTCCATCGTCAGTTCCGTTAAGAACTTGCGACATGTCGGTCATCAGCATCAAAACGGAAAAATTGTTGATCAGATCGGAAACGCTTCCCACGGTTCGCAACCATCGGTCAACGTATGGTTCTGCGAGTTGACTCATGCTCATCCCGCCGAAATTGAAAGCGGGCTTGAGCATGTCGGTAACTGGGCGCGTTACGACGGTCAAGAGACGATCAGCATGGATGCGGCGGCCAAGCATGAACCATCCGACCGGCTTATAAAAATCATCTCGCGTAGGATCGTCGGCATTATAGACGCTCGGAGTCGTCCACATTGCCTCGACCGCCTTGACGCGGAAGTATTTGGTGATCTTCTCATCCTCACCGATACTTTCTTTCTTGATTGTCTTCGGGGTGAGGAGGAGTGGGGTATCGCGAATTTGGTCGGAACTTTGGCTGCGAATGTCGAGGAATATTTGAGCGCGCCCATAGAAGCTATCGTGATCGCACATCGTCGCGATGACTTCCTTTAGGCCGATGTCTTTCATATCCTGCTCAAGTTGACTGATGACCTCTTTGGTAGCGTCGTCGTCGGTATTTGTCGAACCCAACTTGAGCCATTCTCGGGTGAGATTGTTGCTCATCGCCTGCGCAAACATGCGATATTCAGCTCGCGTCGAAAGCATCGATAGGTAGGGGTAACCGGGGAATCCGACAAATTCGGTCCCACCCCAACCCTGACTAACAGAGTAGTTGTAGCCGTAGGAATCCATTGCTACCGGAGCTTGAGTGTCGGCAGGCACTACGCCTGCGGCCAGTACGGGAGCTTGGACTGGGTAGGCGTAGCTCTTCTCTGGTTTGGCGTCCATGCGAGCCTTTAGGACGGCGCGGCGCATTCCATCCTTCGGTTCCGGGTTGCGAGTCGGCATGACGATATTATGCCATGCCCCTCGTTGCTCTGGCGGGTCGCCGCGATCCTCCTTGGGTTAGAATGCCCATTATCTTACACTTCCGGCGGCGCGGGCCATTGCAGCTCCACTGATGGCTATTCGCCCGAAAAGCGGATACAACCGGCGCAGCGCCATAGTAAAACTATCCACCTGATCGTCATTTGCAACTGATCCTGGGCCGCTGAATCGCGTCACTTCGGCTAGCCATGTTCCCGGCAGATGTTGGCCGCCGGCAGATCCAATCCACTCTGCGACATCGGGATGCGGCAGCCACACGTTCATCGCTTCCCATACGCTGGTAACCGCATGAGCGCGGGCCGTCTTTGATCCATCGGGTTCGACGGGGATGAGACCGAACACCTTCATCTTCAGGAAGTCGATTACGGCCGGCCCGTTGGCTTTATCCTCGATCAGAACCTCGCGAGATATGAGTCCTCCCCATGTCCGGAGCACCTCAACCTGCCTGGCGGTCTCAGTGAATCCCATCTGCCCTCGGATCTGATGTAGAAGGTAGCAATAAGCACCCTTCTTACCCCACTTCTGGCCGACAACATAGTCCGATCCATCGGTATCCTTGAAAGTGCAATCCCATGAGTCGATGATGAGATCGAAGCTCTTCGGCAGCATTTTGGGCAGATAGAACTGAATGCCGGTAACTTTGAAGATGCTGCCACCAAGAGGATGGGGGCTCTGCTGATACACCGCAGAGAACCAAAACTCGGAAGTGGTAGCTTTTCTTTCCCTCAAAAGTTCTTCGCTCTTGAGATCGGGAACCAAAGCGCCTTTGGGGAGCTTCGGGTTGTATCCGGTCTCATTCGGATAGTTGAGAGCAGGGAAGCGCAACACCGTCAGACGATGACGGTGCTCAGGTTTGCTATACATCGCTTCGATTCGAGCAGGCAAATCGTCTTCAGCCCATGAAGTGGCCATAACGATCTCACCGCTATATTCACTAAGACGAGCCATGAACTCTGCTTGATACCAATTCCAATGACTTTCTTTAGTTACCTCACTTAGTGCCTCTTTCTGACCCTTTGTAGGATCGTCAATAATCCCGATATTGATAGTTTTACCGGCAATACCTGCTGTAATGCCAGTACTGAAATAGCTTCCGTTTCCATAAGGAGAATTAAAGAAATTGATGGTTGATCGATCAAATTTATCTTTAGGTTTAATATTCGGAAAGAGACGTTTATGTTTCGTGCTCGTTAAATTGCGTCGAACCCATTGAGCCATTCCGTTAGCTAAGTCCGAATCATAAGATGCCGTGCCGATAAGCCATTCGGGACAGGTAGACATCAAGAACGCTGGCAACTTACGGCTCACCATCTCTGACTTACCGTGCTGCGGAGGAGCTTTGAGAATCAACACTGGGCGTATACCAGCATTCACATCGTTGATGAATTTAGTGATCGCTCGGCACACCGCTTCACTGAAAGCACTTGTCTTGAAATGAGGGGACGTATAGGTGATGTAATCGTGCAGATGTAGCCGCGCTCGCCGGCGGTGCTGCAATTCTTTGAGCAACTCTGAGCGCGCGATCATATTGACACTATACGCAACTCAGCCCCGGCGCTGTCGGCAAGGACGATGCAAACCGGGGCTGGTGCTCAACGTCTCGGAGGAAACGTTGGACTCAGAATACTACTTGGTCGCCTGCTTTGCAATGGCCCAGACATCTTCCGTCAATCGCTTCAAAGCGCCCGTATCCAACGCATGGCGATGCAAGGTCTCTGCAAAAATCTTGGCCGCAGTATAAATGGCGGTGCGATCCGATTCAGCCTTTTCATTTAGATCGAACAATGCGTTGATAAAATCCTGATCCATTTCAAACCCCTCCATTTTCCGATAGTAACATCGTCGCTATTTGGTCGTCACTCAGGTCTTCGGCCGTGAAGTTGACCGTGGATATTGGGCCGCCGCCAGGACCGGCGATTTCGTTCTTGTTGACAATCATTCCGAGGAACTTGGCAATATTGTCGAGCGCCTTATCTTGATCGCGCATCTTGATCTCAATGCCATCCTTGGTCTTCTTCACTCCAGCACAGAGGCGGCGTGCAGCCCCGCGAACGCGCCTGGTGTCGGCTACCCTCACTTGCTCTACTCCATCGCCGTGGCAGGCGGGACAGCCTTCGTGCGGAGCTTCATGTGGATTGAACCCGAAGCCACCCGTGGCGAGCGGCGGGATGCGCTTACCGCACGGCTGCTCACATTTACTGCCACAGGTGTGATCCAGACATTGGCGAACCACTTCATCATACTCAAATTGAGTCCATTGATATTGATGATTGATCCCATGACAATGCCGGCAGCACTCAGTCTCAACCCAGATCAGATCGCTCGGATCGGCGCTCGCAATCTCACGCCATTGATTGAGTACCCATTCGACTGTGAGCGCTCTGGCCTTCGCTCTGATCTCGATCTGTTCCTGAATCGCTTCTTGAACTTCTACCTCTTGCAAAAAACGATAGGCCATCATCGGAGCATTCTCAGGCTTCGATCCGGTCCTAATGGCAGCCTGAGTCCCATTAAAATCAACGAGATACTCGACCACAAACGTATTGCGTTCGCTATTCACAGCCACAGAATACGCTCATCGGTGATCAGAGTCAATTCCATACCCCGTTGGGTGCATTCGGGGTTGCTACGGGCAAACCAACGGGCATTCTTTAGAATCAATGCTTTAAGTACAAAATACCCCGATACCCCGTAGTATATAGTCAATAGGTCCAGACCAATTACAGTATTCAAATATTAGTACTAAATATAGATATAGGTTTAGACACAATCTATATCTAAAGTCGATTATTGAAAAACGAGTTCAGCTTCCACACGCTGGAGTTTGGGGCTACGGGCCTCATTTCAGGTAAGCATATTTCGCCTTTTGCTGGCATTTTTCAATTTCCAACGGGGTATGAAATTCTGAGTTTTAAGCTCGAATGTGACTGATTGAATTTTATTGACCGAAATTGTCTAATAGTGATATTATGACAGGTATCACAACTGATGGAGGTCATCTCTATGAAAATGAGAGATGCTTTAGAAATCATCAAAAGAAAAACTCGTACAAAAATGAAAGTGACTTGCACTCCAATACGTGCAGCCGAAAATGAGTTTTTCGATGCACTTGAAATTTCAAAAACCCATGAACGTTTGAAGCAGGGTGCGATTGATGGGAATCTGGAGTTTTTCTATTCATCTATTCGATGCCCCAAATGCAAACGCTTTCGCCGAATCCACGTTGTCAACGGAAGGTGTGAGGAATGCCAGAAATAATCGATCGTAAAACCGCCATCGCCCGAGGTCTCACTAAATACTTCACGGGTAAACCTTGCAGTCACGGTCACTTGTCCGAGCGCTACTGCAAGAACGGAGCTTGCCAAAGGTGCTTGAGTCCAAACAGTACCGGCCTCGTTCGGCTACAGCCGGCGGCCATCGAAGGTCAAATAGTCAGCGGCCCCGATGATCGGCTGGAGTTGATGAAGGAGAAGCTGGCAATCGATCGCATCAATGCTGAAGCGAACGCCAGACTCATCGAACTTCGAGCGCAATCTCTCGCACTCAGGTCCAATCTAAGTAATGAGCGAACCGAGCGCCGTGCCGACCGCGAGAAGCGCAAGTTCCTCAAAGAACACCTGGTTCCAGTCAACATCCTGGGCTTCGACGAGGATTACCACGTGGCCGTCAATATGGTATGGATGGCCGCCATGATGCGGAACCCCGAGATCACCAAAGCGGACGTGCTCACCGGGCGCAAGAATGAGTTCGGCTATTACATCATGAGATGCTTCCCAGAAGACAAGGTGATGCTCTGCGAGCAGACCAATCGGCTCTATAGCCAAAAGAGAACTGACGATGTCATCCGGCTGCGAGAGCAAGCCATCGCCAGCGCCCAGGTAGCGGAAGCGGCTGAGATTGAATCGGAATGGCCTGAATTTAGACCTTGACACGCTACCCGTAGTGTGAGAAGATAAAGGAGTAGCAAAAAACTCTCGGAGGAAATCACAATGTCTACCCTTAATCAACTTTGCAAGGAACTCAGCTCCATATACGGATCACGCGGATATCGCATTACGAACGATGGTGAAGTTCACGTTCGTCGCCAATCTAACGAGAGGTGCGGCGATACCTACTATTGGGCCTTTTACGGCTACGTGGAAACGCTTTTGGC
>Ga0302325_10002175_pt1 | contig 48059 bp, 46 predicted proteins | sample Palsa_T0_2_FD_201948 | JGI IMG/M metagenome (GOLD analysis project Ga0302325, IMG submission 201948) | Peat permafrost microbial communities from Stordalen Mire near Abisko, Sweden - Palsa_T0_2 | ecosystem: Environmental > Terrestrial > Soil > Palsa > Peat permafrost | place: Sweden: Abisko...
CCTCCGCCTCCGTCAGTTGCATGTACTTGGACCACAACTCTTCCGCCGTCTCCGCCTTCAGATTGGTGCGCAGCAGATAAGCCCCCTCGCGCGATTCCCGCCAGCTCTTGCGATCTTCTTTGATCTGTGCCGTGTTCTTTCCAGCCGTACTTTGTTCAACAGCACCCGCGCTACTTGCGGATCGTCGGGCGGCGGCGCCACATGCGACGGGAACAGCTTCAGTTGCCGGGTCTGGCCTTGTTCATTGAAGACCTCGATGGTGGTCAGCCAGCGGGCCTGCGCGGAACTGTTCAACTCGCCTAGGTAGCAGACAGTTTTCTGGCGGGGACCATCGGGTGTGCGGACCGTCTCGACCAGCGACCAATAAGTGTGATCCTTGCCGTCCTTGTTGCGACTGTGCGGCCGCAGAAACATTCTGAGTTGATCGTGTCACGATGCCGCTCCGCTTTCAAGACGCTTGGTCTGCACTACATCGCTGTTTTGGAAAGGTCGATTGAGGCCACAAGACTTGCCTCCAACGAAGGCGACAAAAAAGCTTGAAACTACCGGTTCGTGAAGAACTTGGGCTAGCCCGCTGCGCATCTAAACTCAAGCCAGCCAGTTAATCTGTTAATAGCGATGCTTCCGATCCTTCAACAAAAATCTGCAGGAGTGCGCGACCCGGTCTGCGGCATGCTCGTCGATCCGCAACACGCGGCGGGCTCGGTGGAGTATCGAGGCCAAACTTACTACTTCTGCTCGCAAAGCTGCGCAGCGAAGTTCCGTTCGGATCCGGAATCGTTTCTTAAACCGGCCGCTGCTCCGGCTGAACCCGCGGGCGTCGAATATACGTGCCCCATGCATCCGGAAGTCCGGCAGATCGGTCCTGGCGCGTGTCCCAAATGCGGCATGGCGCTGGAGCCGGTCAGCTTCACGCGGGATTCGGCGGACGAGGTGAATCCCGAATATGAGGACATGCTGCGCCGGTTCTGGCTGAGCGTGCCGTCGGCGGCGATCCTGCTGGCGCTGATGTTCGCCGGTGTGCATTGGCCGTGGTTGGAACTGGTGCTGGCCAGTCCGGTGGTGCTGTGGGCGGGCTGGCCAATCTTCCAGCGGGCGTGGGCCTCGCTCGTGAACCGCAGCCTGAATATGTTCACGTTGATCGGCGCCGGAGCAGGCGCGGCGTATCTCTATAGTTTGATCGCCACCATCCTACCAGGCATTTTCCCGGCGTCGATGCGCCGGCACGCGGGCGATCTTGCGCTGTATTTTGAGCCCGCCGCTGTGATCGTTTGTCTGGTGCTGCTGGGACAAGTGCTGGAGTTGCGCGCGCGCAGCCAAACCAGCAGCGCGATCAAGGCGCTGCTCAAGCTGGCGCCCGACACCGCGCGGCGCATTCGTCCGGATGGCGTCGAAGAGGATGTCGCGCTCGATCGCGTGCATCCCGGCGATCTGCTGCGCGTGCGGCCCGGCGAACGCATTCCGGTGGACGGCGTATTGGTGGAAGGTTCGAGTTTTGTCGATGAATCGATGATTACGGGCGAGCCAGTCCCGGTCGAAAAAACTCCGGGCGGCCGTGCCACCGGAGGCACGGTAAACGGAACGGGCGCGTTCGTCATGAAGGCCGAGCGCGTGGGCGCAGACACTCTGCTGGCGCGGATCGTACAAATGGTGAGCGAGGCGCAGCGCTCGCGCGCGCCCATTCAGCGTCTGGCGGATCGCGTGTCGGCAATGTTCGTGCCCGCTGTACTGGCCGTCGCCATCGCGACATTCATCGTGTGGGCCGTAGTCGGTCCGCAGCCCAGGCTGGCTTATGCGCTGGTGAACGCGGTTGCGGTCTTGATTATTGCGTGTCCCTGCGCGCTGGGTTTGGCTACGCCGATGTCCATCATGGTGGGGACGGGGCGCGGCGCGACAGTAGGCGTCCTCATTCGCAATGGGGAGGCTTTGGAAGGCCTGGAGAAAGTGGACACACTGGTGATCGACAAAACCGGCACGCTCACGGAGGGGAAACCAAAGCTGGTTCGCACCGGCGATACGGAAGCGCTGCGATTGGCTGCGAGCGTGGAAAAGCTGAGCGAGCACCCCTTGGCGGCGGCGATTGTTGCGGGCGCGCTGGAGCGCAATCTCGTCCTGTCGAAGGCCGAAATGTTCGAGTCGAAGCCCGGCCAAGGCGTCACCGCCATGGTGGATGGCCACCGGGTCACGGTCGGCAAACCGGACCATCCTGCCAACGGCCAAAACGATTCCGGCCAGACCATCGTACACATCACCATCGACGGCGCATCCGCTGGAACGCTCGGCTTAGCCGACCCAGTGAAGCCCTCGGCGCGGGAAGCCATTGAGCGTTTACATCGCGACGGCTTGCGCATCGTGATGCTCACCGGCGACAATCGCTCGGCCGCGGAAGTTGTCGCGCGCACGCTGGGTATCGATGAAGTGCAAGCCGATGTGCTGCCCGATGGAAAGGCGGATGCCGTCGCGAAGCTCCAGGCGCAAGGCCGCATCGTGGCCATGGCGGGCGACGGTATCAACGACGCCCCGGCTCTGGCGCGAGCCGACCTCGGAATCGCGATGGGTTCGGGAACCGACGTCGCGATAGAGAGCGCCGCCATTACACTGGTGAAGGGAGATCTGGGAGGGATCGTTCGCGCCCGCGCGCTCAGCCAGGCCACCATGCGCAATATCCGGCAGAATCTGTTCTTCGCCTTCGTATATAACCTGATCGGCGTGCCGCTCGCCGCCGGCGTCCTCTATCCTTTCTTCGGACTGTTGCTCAGTCCCGTCATCGCCAGCGCCGCGATGACCTTCAGTTCCGTCTCCGTGATCGCGAACGCGCTCAGGCTCAGGAAGCTGGCGCTGTGATCGATCTGCATAGCCACACCAACGAATCCGACGGCACCTTCACACCTTTGGAGTTGCTAGACCTGGCGGCGAAAGTCGGCCTGGATGCGCTCGCCATTTCCGACCACGATACCTTCGCAGGTTTCGATCAGGCCTTGCCGGTGGCACAATCGCGCGGCCTGGATCTGGTCTGTGGAATCGAACTGAGCACGCGCGTGCCGGCATCGAAAGTGCGGACGGTCCATCTGCTCGGATATTTCCTTCACCAGCCGCCCTCCGAAGCTTTTCGCGAGTGGCTCGGTGAACTGATCGCCGGACGCCGGGATCGCAACCAGCGTCTGATAAAAAGCCTGCGGGATCAAGGCGTCGATATTGAATTGAGCGAGGTGGAGCGGCTGGGGCGAACCTTGACCGGGCGTCCGCATTTCGCGCGCCTGCTGATCCAAAAAGGCTACGTCCGCAGTTTCGACGAAGCCTTCCGCCGTTACCTGGGCGAATCGGCGCCCAGTTATGTGGAGCGTTTCGCGCCGTACGTAGCGGAAGCCATTGAGCGTGTGATCGATGCCGGAGGGTTGCCCGTCCTGGCGCATCCCATTCGCCTCGGATTCCGAGATCCAACGTCCGAAGAGAAATTCATTGGCGGCTTGTGCGATGCGGGGCTGCGCGGCATCGAGGTGTTTCATTCCGATCAGGCTCCCGACGACAGGGAGCGCTACGCGGGCATCGCACGCAAGTACAATCTTGGCGTTTCGGGCGGGTCGGACTTCCATGGCGAGGTGAAACCGCAAATTTCGCTCGGCACCGGATTGCACGGAAACCTGGATATCCCCAAGTCCGTCCTCGATAACCTCCGCGCCGTTTCTCAATGAAAAGCTTCGACGTTGTAGTGCGTGGCGCGGGTGTGTTCGGCGCCTGGACTGCGTTGCATCTGCGCCGCTCAGGACGCACCGTGGCGCTGATCGACCCATACGGCGCAGGCAACAACCGGTCCAGCTCCGGAGGAGAGTCGCGCATCCTTCGGATGGGCTACGGAGCGGACGAAATCTACACGCGTTGGGCCTTGCGTTCGCGTCAGCTTTGGACCGAATTGTTCGCGCGAATAGGGCGGGCGGAGTTGTTCCAAAAGACCGGCGTGTTATGGACCCCGAAACCGAACGATCCGCGCGCCGCCGTCACGAAATCGGTCTTCGAGAAACATGGCGTGCCACTGGAGGAGATAACGCCAGCCGATGTCGCGCGGCGTTTCCCGCAACTGCATTTTCGCGAGGAACGCATGGGCCTGCTCGAGCCGGAGTCCGGTGTCTTGCTGGCGCGGCGGGCGGTGCAGGCAGTGGTGGCCGAAGCGATTCTGGAAGGCGTCGAATACAGCGAAGACGCTAGCTTTGCCCGCGATCGCGCGGGCTCCGTCGTTTACGCTTGTGGACCCTGGCTGCCGGAGATCTTCCCGGAGCTTCTGGGCGGACGGATTCGCGTTACGCGCCAGGAAGTCTTCTTTTTTGGCACCCCGAACCGCAGCTTCGCGCCGCCGAAGATGCCGGTCTGGATCGACATCACCGAGGAGCACGGAGCGTACACCATTCCGGAGCTTGAAAATCGCGGTTTCAAGCTAGCCTTCGATCGGCATGGTCCCCAGTTCGATCCCGATAATCACGATCGCTTTGTTCTCGGCATCGATGCCGCCCGGACCTTCTTGTCAGAACGCTTCCCTGGCCTCGACGGAGCGCCCCTGGTGGAATCGCGCGTGTGCCAGTACGAAAACACCGCGACGGGAGATTTCCTGATCGACCGTCATCCCGGCCTTGAGAACGTCTGGCTGATGGGCGGCGGTTCCGGCCACGGATTCAAACACGGTCCCGCAGTCGGCGAATACGCATGCGCATTAATAGAAGGAAGAGTTGCCGCCGAGCCGCGATTTTCTCTGGAAACTAAGTCGCGCGAACCGCGGCGTGCGGTGTTTTGAGCAAATACGGCCTAAACCGGAGCATATGATGTTCGGAGAGGCGCTCGCCGCAGGCCGATCGGCGGAGCCAAGCGGAACCTCACGTTCGGAATTACAGTAACGTTTCAAACGTGGCGTGCACACTCGTGTGTACGCGACATGTTTCACTGCTTCTTAGCGCGATTTCCGCTTCAGAGCCGCGAAACCCCCAAAACGGTTAAGCACCCGCGGGCAGTGAGGTGGGTGCATACGCCACTCCAGCCGTATATAATTACCGACCAAGGAGGCCCATGAAGATTTCGACCAAGCTAGTCTTGTTCGCCTGTGTCGCGGCGCTGCGTTTACCCGCGGGAACGATGAACCCGCAGACCACGCCGCAAGTCGCGCCGATGTCGCCGCAGGAGAAAAAGAACCTCGATATAGTGCTGGAGTGCTGGCGCAAAGTGGTTTACGCCGGCCACGTGGAGCTGGCGCCCAAATACATCGCCGAAAACCTGATCGAGCACAGTCCGAATATTTCGACCGGCCGCGCGGGATTTGTGGAGTACGTAAGTAAGATGAGCAAGCCGGTGAATCCGATTCCGGGCAAGCTAGAGAACCCGCCCGCGGTCATGGCCGCTAAAGGCGACTATGTCTGGCTCATGTTTGAAAAGGAAGAGACGGGCTACTACTCGGATGTAATACAACTGGTGCGCATTGAAAGCGGCAAAATTCAGGAGCACTGGGACAGTGAACGCAAGATGCCGGGTACGGGAGCTGTTGTGGCGGGAGTTTCTCCCAAACCCGCGATGCAATGGAACACCGGCAAGCTTTCGCCGCAAGAAGAGCAAACCCTGAAACTGGCGACTTCTGAATTCAAAGATATGTTGCAGGACGCGCATCTGGAATTAGCCCCGAGCATCATGGATGCGGGCTACATTCAACACAATCCTCACTTCCCGCAAGGGCGCGACGGCCTGGTGAGCGTCATGAGTAAGCGTCCGGGGCGCAGACCGGAGGACGCCAAGCCGATCAAGCCCGAATGGCCGGACCCGCCGTTCCTGACGCTGGTGAATGGCCCCTATTCGATGATGGTGTGGGAGCGGAAGGCCAAGGATTCGGCTTCCAAAGACTACACTTTTTATCACTACGATCTGGTTCGGGTGGAAAACGGACTGATCAAGGAACATTGGGATGAGTTTGTCGGCCCTACCGCTCCGTAAAGCAGTTGGCGTACGATTCGCCCTTGCGGCCTGCGTTATCGCGCTGTTTGCCTGGGGCGCGGCAACGAACGCTCTCGCCAGCGATCCTGGCGCCCTGCCCAATCCGTATCGCGTGGTCGACAATTGGGCCAAGCTTCCCGACGGGAGGCACTGGGGACAGGTGGCCACCGTCGATGTCGATTCCCATGGGAATCTTTGGGTGTTTGAAAGATGCGGATCGAACACCTGCCTCAACCGATCCGAAGATCCCATCCTGGAATTTTCGCCGTCCGGCGCGCTCCTGACGAGTTTCGGGTCGGGCATGTTTCTATCCCCGCACGGCCTCACCGTGGACAAGGACGGAAACATCTGGGTCACCGAAGCTCAGGAAGGCCCCGGTGTGAAGGGACATCAGATTTTCAAGTTTAGTCCGGACGGTACGCTGCTGATGACCCTCGGCAAGGCCGGAGTTCCGGGCGACGGCCCGGACACGTTTAACCGGCCAACCGACGTGGCGGTTGGAAAGCACGGCGACTTGTTCGTCTCGGATGGTCATGGCGACAATTCCAACGCGCGCATCGTCAAGCTCACCAAAGACGGAAAGTTCATCAAGGCCTGGGGCAAGAAAGGGACCGGCCCTGGCGAATTCGATTTGCCACATGCTCTCGCCATGGATTCCAAGGGGCGGCTTTTCGTTGCCGACCGCAATAACAGTCGAATCCAGATCTTCGATCAGGACGGGAAATTCCTCGCGGAATGGAGGCAGTTCGGCCGTCCCAGCGGGCTTTTCATCGACCAGCACGACACGCTTTATGTGGCCGATTCCGAGTCGAACAATATCCGCAATCCCGGATTCAAGCGGGGGATCTATATCGGCAGCGCCAAGGATGGCAAGGTGACGGCGTTCATTCCGAATCCGGAGCCTGACCCCGATCCGGATAAAACCAATTCGAGCGCAGCGGAAGGCGTTGCGGCAGACGCGGCTGGCAACGTCTATGCTGCGGAGGTAGCGGGCCGTGCGCTGAAGAAATATTCCAGATAGCCGGCCGGCTGGAACGGCGACGGGGAAACATGAAATACGTTGCGCCGGCGATGGTCGTGCTCGTCTTCGGAGCGGCCTGCTGCGTCCGCGCCCAGGACGTGGTCACGCTGCTATCGCCCGGCAGTTTTCAGCCACCGATAGTGCAGCTTATCCCGAATTCAGAGAGCACGACGGGCCATAAGATCAAGGCGGCGTTCCGAGCCGGAGGCGCGATCAAGCAGATGGTGGTGCGCGGGGATGTTTTCGATGTTATCATCCCGCAGCCGCCATATACGGAAGCGCTCGCCTCCGGCAACATAGTGGCCGTCAGCGCGACGCCGCTGGCAAGCGTGGCCTTGGGTGCAGCCGTGCGCAAGGGAGCACCCAAGCCCGATCTCTCAACTCCGGAAGCAGTGAAGCGGACGCTCCTCGATGCGAAATCCATCAGCTATCCGGAGGAAGCAGGGGCCACCGTCGCCAGACAGCTCCACGCGGTGGTGGAAAAGCTTGGCATAGCGGCACAATTAGAGTCGAAAATGAAGCCTGCTTCGAACGGCCCAGCAGCACTGGCCCTGGTTGCCAAAGGCGAGGCCGAGATCGGCGTGACATTCCTGAGCGGAATGAACCAGCCCGGCGTTGAGCTAGCGGGCGCCTTCCCAAGCGAACTGGCGCCGCCGGTCGAATTCGTGGGATTCGCCGGCGCACACGCGAAAGATCCGGCGGCAGCCAAGGCGGTCTTGGACTATCTGTCATCGCCCGAAGCCACGGCCGTCTACAAGACGCACGGAATGCAGGCTGGCCGCTGAACGCTCGCTACCAGTGTGCGAGCGAACCGTCCGGCCGATAGTAGATGCGCGACGGCCCTGGCGTGGTCACTTCGCCGATCATCTTCAACTGCGACATGTCGGCGGTGACGCCCAAGCCCGGCCGATCGTTCGGGTATAGCTTACCCTGCTTGAAGTCGACGCACTGCGGCAGGTGCGGTATGGCGCGGTCGCCGTAGTTGTATTCGAACAACACCGGCTGCGAATACGTGCAGAGAAGGTTCACCAGCGCAGCCGTGGAGAGCGGGCCGGTGAAGTGCGGGATAGTTCCAACGGAGTGGGTTTCGCAGAGCGCCAGCACTTTCGACATTTCGGTGATGCCGCCGACGTTGGGCAGAGTGGCGCGGATGTAGTCGATGTCGTGGTTTTCGACTAACGTGTTGAAGTCCCAACGCTGGCCCCATTCTTCTCCCGCTGTCAAAGGCACGGTGGTGAGCTGGCGCAGCTTCGGGATGTCCTGGTGGAAGTGCTCGTCGCGCACCGGGTCTTCTACAAAATAAGGCTCGTAGTCCTCAATCAGCTTGCAGCAGCGTAGCGCGTCGGGATAGTCGAACTTCTGGTGCAGGTCCAGGCACCAGTCGCCGTTGGGGCCCACGCCTTGCCGGATTTCCTTGCAGGCGGCGGCCACCTGGCGAACGCGCTGGTGTGTGTCGAAAACGTCGCCGGCGATCTGGGGTCCACCCGTCGGCCCGATGGAGGCGTCGACGCGGAAGCAGCGGTAGCCGGCCTCCATCACCTGCGCGGCACGCTCCTTCAGGCTAAGGCCGTTAGGAGCGCCCGTGGTCGGATAACATTCGCAATAGTTCCTTACCGCGCCGCCTAGCAGTTGATGTACTGGCAGGCCGAGCGCTTTCCCCTTGATATCCCACAGCGCCAGGTCGATTGCTCCCATGGCGTGGATCTTTTCGCGCCCCGGCGGATAGAACCATTCCATGTACATCTTCTGCCACGCCCTCTCGATCTGAAATGGGTTTTGGCCGATGACGCTCGCGGCGCACTGCTCCAGCGTGTCCTTGACGCCGCCTTCGCCCACCCCGCTGATCCCGGCGTCGGTCTCCACCGTGACGATCATGTCGCTTTGATTGAAGGTCGGGTTCAATTTGGGCGGCATGTAGATGCGTATGCGGGTGATCTTGGCCTTGGGAAGGGCGGCGTCCAACCAGCTCGGACGCAGCAGCGCGGCGGCCGAAGCGCCCGCGAGCGATTTCAAAAAGGACCTGCGTTTCATGATGTCCGTCCTTGCAGAAGATTCCCGGGAATTTCCAGTTTCCGGGTCGCGAAGATTTTATCCGATACGGCGGCACGGGACAAGCAGTCGCGTCGGCCCGCGACGGTTCTATCGGTTTTTCAGTTCCAGGGGCTGGTTTTGGATCGTTCCGTCAAAAATTCGCGACACCGCCAGACCTACCAGAATCACCACCACGCAGCCGATCACGTTGTACCAGAGGAACGAGATATTGGTGAACAGATTCGCGGCGAAAATCGCCGCTTCACCGGCCAGCACGCCAAAGAATGCGCCGTTGGCTCCTACGCTGCGGAAGAAGAACGCCAGGACAAACACGCCCAGCAGGCCGCCATAAAATAGCGACCCGATCACGTTTACCGCCTGAATTAGAGCTCCGAAATTCTTGCCGTATTGAGCGAAGCCCATGGCAAAACAGCCCCAAAAGACGGTAGCGATGCGGGAGGCGACCAGATAATGGCGATCGGACGCGTCGCGCTTGACGTGACGCCGGTAGATGTCGATCACTGTAACGGCGGAGAGCGAATTGATTTCACCCGAGGTGGAAGACATCGCCGCTGAAAAAATCACCGCAACAATCAAGCCGACCACGCCTACCGGAAGATAATGCGTAACAAATGACAGAAAAATGAAGTTGGTGTCGTCGAATTCTTTTCCAACTAAACGCTCGCCCGCGGTGTGCGCGTCATTCAACTCTTGCTGCGCATTGCGATACCGTTCGATGCCGGCCGTGCGCGCGGCAGGGTCGCCGGAGTGGTTGGCTTCGATGAATCGATCGGCCGCCTCACGGCGCTGCGCGTACGCTTCCTGGTAGCGGCGCTCCGCGGCCGGAAACCGGGCATCCTTCTGAATATTCTTCAACTCCACGGGCTGGAACAATAGTGGCGGTCTTTCGTAATTGAAAAAGACAAATACCATGGCGCCGATGAACAGAATGAAGAATTGCATTGGAATTTTAGCAACGGCGTTGAACAGCAAGCTCAGACGGCTCTGCGCCACCGATTTTCCGGTGAGATAGCGCTGCACCTGCGATTGATCGCAGCCAAAGTAAGCCAGCGCCAGAAACATTCCGCCGATCAATCCGCTCCAAATGTTATAGCGGTCGTTCCAATCGAAGTTGAGCGTGACGGCATTCAAGCGCCCCGCAGCCCCCGCCAGCGAGACGGCGTCGCCGAAGGAAATATTGTGCGGTAAGAGATGGACGGCCAGCACCAGCGACAGCACCAGCCCGCACAGGATCAGCGACATTTGCTGCACATCGGCCCAGGTCACAGCTTTAATGCCGCCGAAAGAGATGTAGGTCATGATGAGGACGCCCATCAGGATGGTGGTGGCGCGGTCCGGCCATCCCAGGATCACCGAAAGCACCACGGCGGGAGCATAGATCGAAATGCCGGCGGCAAGGCCGCGCTGGATTAGGAAAATCAGGCTCACCAGCGAGCGTGTTTTGGAGTCGAAGCGCTGCTCCAGATATTCGTACGCCGTGTAGACGTTGGCGCGATGAAAAATCGGAACGGCCGTGGCGCACAGGATCACCATGGCGATGGGCAATCCGAAATAAAATTGCACGAAGCGCATGCCGTCGGTGTAGCTTTGGCCGGTGGTGGAGATGAAGGTGATCGCGCTGGCTTGCGTCGCCATGATGGAAAGGCCCATGGCGTACCACGGCATCGATTTGCCGGCCAGCAGATATTTGTTCATGGTGGTGCTGCCGCGGCCGCGGTACAGCCCGTAGCTCACGATAAACGTCAGCCACGAGAACATCACCACCCAATCGAGTGGTCTCATGAAGCAAAGACTTTGGTGAACCAGTAGAAGCCGGCGATAACGAAGGCGAGGTAAATCAGAACCAGGATGTAAATGCGCCGCCAGGTGCCGAGGAGCGGCGGCGGTTCGTCGTCAACCGGACGCGCTATTTTTTGCGGCTCGCCGCTCACTGCGTTTTGCCTGCGCTCAAGAGATTCGCGAAGATGCGAAACGCGCCCGGAACCCCGGCGGGAAGCTCGCGAAACCAGGAGAACGCAGTGAACACGTACGCGCCCTTGCCGTAGCGCGTGTACAACGTGCTGCCGGTTTGGGGCTTCTCCATCGGATCGTGCGTTTCAAAAAGCGGCTGATAATGTTCGTCCCATTTCGATGCGAAATAGAGGCCGCGCTCCTGGATCCATCCTTCGAAATCCCGCGCGGTAATTTCGTTGGGTTGGTGCAGCAGCGGGCTCGCTGGAATCAAAAACTGTACCGGAGCTTCTTCCACGGTGACGCGTTCCGACCCCGTGGTGATAGGGTACGGACCGATATTCGTCAGCAGACTGGTTTCGCCGCCGAAGGGATTGCGGCCGTCGGCAACGTTATACTGCACCACCAGAGCGCCGCCGTTCTTCACGTATTCGAGCAGCCGTCCCTCATTGGCGCGCAGGTCCGCGCGCACGTTGTAGGCGCGGACGCCGGTGACGATGGCGTCAAAGCGGCTGAGATTACCGCCCGCCAGATCGGCGGCGCTGAGCAGCGTTACCTCCGCGCCCAACTGGTGCAGCGCCTGCGGAACCTCATCACCGGCGCCCATCACGTAGCCGATGGTTTTGGCGAGCAACCGCACATCGGCTCGCACCAGCTTCGCTGAGGCCGGAGGAAACAGCACCTGCGGAGGAATGTGCGGGTAATTGATGGTCTCCATCGATGTGCCGACGGTTTGATCGCCGGCCTGCGCGCTGGCAGCCAGCGGACCCTGCGCGTCCTTCAAGGGAGGGGTGAGTTCGAACGATACCTCGCTCTGTTCGCCCGGCGCTGTCAGGTGGAAATCGCCGGAGCTGGTGGAGATGCGCCAGCCAAGCGGTGTTTGAATCTGCACTTTGCCCGCCGCTTTCGGGATGTTGGCCTGCACCTGCAATTCGACGCTTCTCGCCGAGCTGTTCGGGAACAGGATGGCGGCTTGCGACCACTGCAACGCCACCGGCGGCTCCACCACCACCGGACGAGTCAACTCGCCCTGCGCCCTCTCCACATAGCGGTAAGCCACGGGGCGAATTACCTCGACATCGTTGGACTCCATGCGCAAATGAAAATGCGCTTCGAACAGCGGAGGATTTTCCGCCAGACCCACGTCGAGCTGGTTCGGAATGGTGTAGGTATCGCCTTGCTTGGGCTCCACCAGCCAATAAGGCTGCGATAGCGGCTGGTGCTCGGGAATGGCGGTGATGAGAGAGTAGACTTGCGGCTCGTTGAACGGAAGAACGCCTCCGAATTTGTCCTTGGTTGTCGCGGGCGAAATGCCTTCAATGTCCACCGATTTCACTTGCACGGCCAGGTGGTCGCGATTGAGCGCGGTGGTATCGAACTTGAGAGATCCGCCGGGCGTGACGGCGTATTTGTCAGAGGCCGCGTCCAGCCACAGACCGGCGCAAAGCACAATGGCCTCGGTCAGTTCACGCCGCTTCAGAACGACCAGCGGCTCGTTCATCGCCGCCATCAATTTCTCGGCTTTGAGAAGCGCGGGAACCGTTCGATCGGGATTTTCCGGGTCGAACGTCTTCGCAGCCTCGGCCACAATCTGGCCCACCGGCGCGCCGCCCGGAATGCGATTCCAGGAGAGATCGATACCGTCGAAAATATCGCGCGTTGCAATCGGGCCGGACTGCGTCACCAGGAAGTCCTTCGCCGATCCCTTGCGTTCGGCAGCGCCCATGCCCTGGCTGCGATGCATGCTGCGAGACATGCCGGCGATCTCGGCATAGGAATGCCCCAGCACGGGATCGTAGTCGCCCGGATCCACGCTGATCTTGTTCGGCAGTTTCTCGACTTCTTCGCGCTGTTCTTTGGTGAAGGCTCCTGGATTCCACATCAGCCGCCTGGTCTGCCACGCCTGCACCCATTGCAACTGCTCCGGAAACCGCTTGGGATCGGCGGCGGCGGAAAACGCTTCCCGGCCCAGGATCGCCGACGCCTGATGCTGGCCGTGGCCATCGCGCGGAGTGCCGCTAAAGCGCAGTATGATCACGTCGGGACGAAAGCGGCGGATCACCCAAACCACGTCGCTGAGGATTTTGTCGCGGCCCCACTTCTCGAAACATTCCTGAGGCGTTTTGGTGAAGCCGAAATCGATGGCCCGCGTGAAAAATTGCTCCGCGCCGTCAATGCGCCGAGCCGCCAGCAGCTCCTGCGTGCGAATGATGCCGAGAGCGTCGCCTTGTTCGGCGCCGATGAGGTTTTGGCCGCCCTCGCCTCGTGTGAGCGAGAGATAACCGGTGCGCACCTTGCGTCCGCGGGCTAAATAGGCCAGCAGGGCGGTGTTTTCGTCATCGGGATGCGCGGCGATCATGAGGACGCTGCCCACCACGTTGAGGCGATCCAGCGACAGGCGGGCCTGTGCCGATCCCGACAGCTCACGTTGCCCGAACGCCGGCGTGAGACACGTGGCGGCAAGAACGGCGAGGATAAACGTGCGCGGAAAGTCCAAACAAATATCATACGGGACGGGGAGCGGGGCTGGGGATTGGGGGCTGGGGATCTGCCAGCGGCAACGGCGATCGTGGGCGCGAGATACAACCAGATACAATTCATTAAGTTGAACCCCACCAGGCACAACGCGGCATATGTGTATATTTCGCTGCTTGCGGCCGTGGTCTTGTTTTTCCACAAGCCTTTGTTCAGCGCGGCCTACACATTTCCTTGGGATTTTCGCGCCGTTCAGGTTCCGCTCATCACATTCCTCCGCGATGAGCTGAGCGAGAATCGCTTCGCGCTTTGGAATCCCTACAACTATGGCGGCTATCCGATATCCGCGAATATCCAAGCCTGCTTTTTTCATCCGCTGGTGCTTGCCGGCGCATTCATCAGCAGCCGATTCTCGTGGTATAGCCTGCCGATGCTGCTGGAATGGATCGTGGTGCTGCAGGTTTGGATGGGCGGCGTAGCGGCATATCTTTTGTTCCGCAATTTCGCGCTCGGCGCAGCGCCCGCGTGGACCGGCGCGGTGATGTTCGAAACCGGCAGTTACTTTGCATCGCGCGCCGAACACATCGATTCCATGATGGCCGCGGCGTGGATGCCGTTGGCGTGGCTCGCCGTCTGGCATCTCAGGGAAAAGCTGCGGGCAGATTGGCTGGCGGTGCTGGCGGCCGCGCTCGGAATGTCGATCTGGGGCGGATTTCCGCAAGCGACTGTGGCGGTATTCGGTTCCACTGTGACGTTCGCGGCCCTCCTTATGCTCCTGCGGATGGGACGCGCCAAAGTACTGGTGTGGACCTGTTGCGGATGCGCGCTGGGTATTTTGCTGGCGGCCGTCCCGTTTATTCCGGCCGCGCAGCTCACCGAATTGAGTGTGGCCAAGTATCGCGCAGACTGGCTGGGGACCGGAGGCGGCCTCTACTGGCAGAGCCTGGTATCTATGGTGGCGCCGAATCACTACAACATATTCGACATGAGCCGTTTTAAAGGGCCGTGGGATCCGACGTTCCTCTATTTATACAGCAGCATCGGAGGGCTGGTGCTCGCAATCTTTGCAATCGTTGCGCGCCGCAATCGGACCACGGCGCTGTTCGCGCTGCTGCTGCTGTTCGGCTCGTTTTGGATGCTGGGCGACAAGACCATGGTATGGCGAGCGCTGTTTCCTCTGCTGCCGGAGAGCGTACGGATCGGAATCCATCCCGAGTATACGTACTGCATTTTTAGCCTGGCCATGGCTGGTCTGGCGGCCATTGGACTGGACGCACTGCGGGTGGCAAACGGTCTGCGCTGGGCCGTCGCGGTTGTAATCGCGCTGGACCTGTTCCTAGTGGGTTCGGGAAGGCCGATGAATGTTACGGCGCTAAAATCCGACCCGGGCGTCACGCCCGATGCTTTTGACGGCAGCGCCGCGCTCCTTAATGAAGTGAGGAACCATGTCAATCAGAACTTCCCGCCCTGGCGTTTCGACACCGTCGACGCGAGCATGGAATGGACCTATGGCGCGCCGATTATGCAGATATCGTCGGCTGCCGGGATCAGTCCCATGGCGCTCGAAAACGCGATTCAACTTCGGCTGTTTCTGCACGACGGCTTTCGTTGGGGCTGGAACTATCCGCTCGAAAAGCTGGATTCGCCCATTGTCGATTTGCTGAACGTGCGTTACGTACTCACTCGCCCCGAAGACCGTCCTCGGATGGCCGCAATTCCCAAGTACCGGCATCTGGAGAGCCTGTCCGGCAACGAACTTTTCGAAAACGAAGCCGCTTTCCCCCGTTTTTTCCTGGCTCATGAGGTACGCCACGTCGGGACCATTGAGGAGGCAAGGAATCTCTTTCAGCGCCATGAGATCGATTTGCTTTATACCGCCATCGTCGACGCGCCGATCGAACTTCCATCCGACGTGGGCGCGCCCTTCGAAGTCGGCGAAGTGAAAACTTTGAAGTACGAACCTAACTCCATTGAGGTTTCAACGCAGGCCTCGCTCCGGTCCCTGTTGGTGCTTTCTGAAACTTACTATCCCGGCTGGAAAGCCTGGCTGGACGATCAGCCGACGCCCATCTATCCCACCGACATCGCGCTGCGCGGCGTTATCGTTCCGGCCGGCACGCATCGCGTTCGCCTGGAGTTCCGCCCGTCGATCCTCCCCATCTCGCTGGGGATCTCGCTCGCAACCGCAATTCTATTGGCAACTTCAGCGTTCGTATACAGACGCCGAGCCAGGCGGATACAATTGAATTGAATGGGAAATATTGTGTCGACACCGGAAAGCGAAGGCCTCTTCGAGGGCGCGAATCTCTCGCCCAAGCGCACAGGAATGCCATTCGTGGTCTGGATTTCCCCGAAGGCCGGCGCTCCGCATGACGTTCAAGTAAAAGTCTCAAAAGGGCCGAAAGTGAATCCTGCGGAATTGATATCCGTGGCGATCAGACCCGACGTTCATGTCGTTGGCGTCGGAGACATGGAAGCACATGACTTTGGCCTTCTCAAAAAGTGGCTGGCACTGAATCAGGATGTGATCGTCAAATATTGGGATGGCGAGATCGAGTACACCGAAGACGCCATCGCTGCACTGAAACCGATAACGAAGTAGGACGCTACGTTTCTATAGGTAACGCGCTATCGGCTGGATCACCGCTGTCCGGCTCAAATGTTCTTGAAGCAAATAAGCGACTCTGCATCAGTACGTTAGGGACAATTCTGGATTTTTCGATTTGAAGTTCTGCCGAGCGAAAGTGGCTTCTGAGGAGGAAGCCGGGGGGAACGCAGAATGGTGGATGAACCTTGGCCGGACCGTATTCGCTCAACTGCTGGACTATCTGCCTGCTTATGAATTTCAGAAATGTGTGACCCGCTATGGAGGCGGTTCTCATCTCCGAGGATTTTCTCGTTTGGACCAGTTGCTGGCGATGGCCTTCGCGCAGTTGACCTACCGCGAGAGTCTCCGCGATATAGAAGCGTGCCTCCGGCCCATGAGCGGCAAGCTCTACCACGTGGGCTTCCGGGGAAAAGTGGCGCGCACCAATTTGGCCGATGCCAACGAGGCACACGACCGGCGCATTTTTGCGGACTTCGCGCAGGTGCTGGTCGGAATCGCGCGAACGCTCTAGAATCTAGACGGACGCAGACGGACGCAGACGGACGCTGGTTTTCTATACAGACGCCGGGCCAGGCGGATACAATTGGAGGGAATGGGAAATAGCCCCTCAACGCCTCATGTTCGCGTGCTCGTGGCGGACGATGAGGAAAACCAGCGCGCCGGTCTCGCCAAAATGATCCAGTCCTGGGGATTCGCGGTCCACACCGCTTTTGACGGCCAGGACGCGTTCGAAAAACTGGCGCAGACGCCCACCCATGTGTTGGTCACCGATCTGATGATGCCGCGCATGGACGGCTTTGAGCTTCTGAAACGCTTGGGCTCGCAGAACACGCTGCCGCCCACTATCGTGCTGACGGCCTTCGGAAACATAGAGACCGCCGTCCAGACCATGCACGATCTGGGGGCCTTCTGGTTCCTGGAAAAACCGATCCAGCCGAGCGCGCTGAAGGTTCTGCTGGAGCGCGCGGCCACGCAAAGCCGTTTGGCCGAAGAAGCGGACACCCTGCGGCGGCAACTTTCGTACCAGGGGGTGCTGGTGGACTTGGTGGGCACTTGTCCGGCCATGCAACAGGTATTTTCGCTGATCCGGCAAGTGGCGCCGTCCAGAGCCGCGGTCCTGGTAACCGGGGAGAGCGGAACGGGCAAAGAGTTAGTGGCGCGGGCGGTGCATCGTCTGAGCCCCCGGCGGGACGGGCCTTTCGTGGCCATCAACTGCGCGGCATTACCCGAAACGTTGATGGAGAGCGAATTGTTTGGACATGAAAAAGGCGCGTTCACCGGCGCGGTGGAACGGCGGGCCGGCTGTTTCGAACTGGCGCAGCACGGCACCTTATTGCTGGACGAGTTGGCGGAAATGCCGGTGGGGACGCAGGCCAAGCTGCTGCGCGTGCTGGAGGATTCCTGCGTGCGGCGGCTGGGCGGAAAAAGCGAGATCGCCGTCGATGTGCGCGTGATCGCTTCCACCAATAAAGTGCTGGAAGACGCCTTGCGTAAAGGCGAATTGCGGGAGGATCTATATTACCGGCTGAACGTTTTTCAAGTGCCGTTGCCGCCGCTGCGGCAACGCGAAGGCGATCTTCCGCTGCTCACCGAAACGCTGATCGCGATGCTGAATCGCAAGCATGAAACTCGGGTGGTGGATGTAAATGCCGAGGTAAAGGAGCTGTTCAGGCGCTACTCCTGGCCCGGCAATGTGCGCGAGTTGCGCAATGTGCTGGAGCGCGCGGTAATCCTGTCGGGTGAAGGCACCATCACCAGGCATCATCTGCCGCGCGACTTTGGCGCGACGGCCGGGATGCGGCCCGTACCGCAGGAAATGGAGCCGGACGCCGTGCGGCTGGCCGTCGGCACTACTGTCGGTGAGGCCGAGAAGGCGCTCATTCAACTGACGCTCAGGCATACCCGCAACAATAAAACGCGAGCCGCCGAAATCCTCGGCATCAGCCTCAAGACTTTATTCAACAAACTCAAGGAGTACGGCGCCGCCGAGATGGAAGCGGCCAGCGAGGGGTAGATGTCTTTGAAGGCACGTCTGCGGGACGCGATCATGGCACTGATCACGGCCGTCGTAGTGGTCCTGTCGTTGTTGTATCTGTCCGACTTTACCAAAGCCTCCTTCAGCGCCGCATCGGACCGCGCCGGCCTGGTGGATTCCCGATGCTTGGCCTGGCGTGCGGAAACTCATCCTCGGAGCGGAGTCCGCATTCCTCTCCGAAGCGCAGCAGATCCGGTTCAGCGCAAACTCCGGAGCTTATCGCACGCCGCCCCGCCTCCGCATCCCGTTTTCTCCCGCATCGCGGCGGCGGTTGGTCAGCTATAACTACGGGCATCCTCGCCCACTTCGATCAGTGGCGCCGTGGTCCCTCGTGGCGCTGCCAACCTGGCCCCTTTGCCCGGTGCCACCGACAGAATTTTCGAGCAAATCCGGCGCGCGGCAAAGCGGAACGAGCGGAGTACCGGAATCTCCTGCGGGATTGCCGGGAACTGTTGGCACGCACTACAGGAGAGACATCAGGGCGGATCGTTTTGGATCGTTACTTGGGAACGGCCAGGCCGGGCGCGGCCCGTTCAAGCTCAACAAGAAGCGTTGGCCGTCGCGAAGCAGAACATCAAAAGATTGGGATCGCGTCAAATAGCACCATCGGCGCGGTTTCGCCCCGAGAAAGCCACCCCCGTCAGGTTAGAAGACCATGATGTTGCTATAGTTGTAGCGAGGCAGTTTCATATTGACCGATGCGGTCATGGGCGAGAAAATTGACGGTTGAACGAAAGTGTTCGCGACGCGCTAAGAAGCCCAGTACGTTTTTACGAACATGAGGTCTTCGACTTTTTGTTACTTGTAGTCGATGCTGCGGCGGCGCTGGGTCGGAATATCGAAGCAACGACTTGGGTACGGTTTAACCCGTCGCCCCCCGGCGTGAAAGAATTCGACGGCTCCCGATACCCACGTAGTCAGCCCAGCGAGGATTGAAGACCAGGCGTTGGGCGTCACACTCCGCGTAGCGGACGCGAAGATAGTACCGGAATGGACCGGTCCAGTGCATCCATCTGCTGCCGGTACCGAAGAGTAGCGTTAACGCCGACCAAGTGCACTGTATCGCGGATCAGGTTATCAAATTCGGTACTGGCACGTGAGTTTCCGGTAAGCGTGCCTGACTCCAGTTTGCGCTAGCTGATAGGGTGTGCCAAGGGCGGGACTCCAGATGAGCGGAAACAGTACGGCGCGGCTATCGATCGGAGCCTTCCCACGCCCAGACCAGCCTGAATTCCATCGGAGCACGGCGATTGAACGGGGATCAGCAGGCGCAAGTGGACCAGATCCGGAAGTTCATGCAACAGGCGCAGTCCACGCGCGGTTCCGCCGCCGCGGGCGCCAAGAGTTTGTCCGAAAGGGCTGAGTTGCCGGCGCGGGCCGCCGCGCCACTGCCTTAACGCGCCCCCGGATCTGTACGATCAATTAACGCGTTCGCCGTCCCTGTAAGCTTCGTCCAATAATTCCACCACGTGCGCCACGCGCTGCCCCTGGCCAAACTTTGCGACGCCTGCTCTAAGCTGCAACATGCATCCCGGATTCGACGCCGCGATCAGCGGAGCGCCCGTCGCATTCACGTTATCCATCTTCTTCTTTAGCAGCGACATCGACATGGCGGTGTGAACCACGTTGTAAATCCCCGCACTGCCGCAGCACAAATCCGCGAGTTGCATTTCCCGCAGCTCCAACCCGGGAATGGAAGTCAGCAGCTTTCTTGGCGCGTCGCGAATCTTTTGGCCATGCGCCAGATGGCAGGAATCCTGATAGGTGACCGTGAGAGGAAGCACCCGCATGGGCGGATTCAGTTCGATGGAAGCGAGAAACTCATTCACGTCCTTCACCAGCCCGGAGAAAAGGCGCGCCTTCCCGGCAAACTCCTGGTCGTGCTCCAACAGCTCCCCGTATTCTTTCAGTGTCGATCCACAGCCGCCCGCGTTTGTAATAATGGCGTCGAAGCCACCCTTGAGAAGTGCATCGATATTCCGCCGGGCCAGCTTGCGCGCCTCATCGCGAATCCCCGCGTGCACATGCAGCGCGCCGCAACAGCCCTGGGCGGCTGGGATGGTTACTTCACAGCCGTTTTTCCGCAACACTCGCACCGTGGCTTCGTTCAAACGCGCGAAACTGATGTTCGCGATGCAGCCGCCCAGGAATGCCACGCGATACCGCCGCTCGCCTTCGGCCGCCAGGATTTTGCCGTAGTATGCGAAGAAGAACGGCGTTTCGATCTCCGGCGCCAAAGCCTCCAACTCCCGCAGCCGCGAAGGAAGAAAGCCGGGCAGGCCAGTCAGCCGCTTCAAACCGCTCGCCTGATACAGGTGCAACAGCGCTCCGGCGATTTCCAGATAGCGCCTGGACGGAAGCAGCTTGCGGAAAACCATCCAGCGCAGAATCCGCTCCCGCCACGGACGTTGGATTTTGTCCTCGATTTCCGCCCGCGCCGCCTCCACCAAGCGGCCATATTGCACCCCCGATGGACACGCGGTCTCGCATCCGCGGCATGCCAGGCACAGATCGATGTGCTCCATGTACGACGCGCCGATTGGTGCGCCGTTCGAAACCTGCACCATTTGATAAATGCGTCCGCGCGGCGAGTCCATTTCAACGTGCAGCTCGCGATAGGTGGGACATGCGTTCAGGCACAATCCGCAGTGCACGCACCGGTCGAGGTCGGATTGCCGCGGTTTGTCGAATGCGCTTGCGGTAGCCGATGACATCACAGGCGGCCGTACAGTCTGCCGCGGTTCAAAAGGCCCTGTGGATCGAACATTTCCTTGATCTTCTTCATCATCGCAAAATCGTTTCCCGGCCGAGGCCATAGCTCCGTATTGAGCAGACCGGCCTGCTCGCGGAACGCCTGGGGCGCGAACTCCACCACGCTGGTGCCCGCCAGCGGACGCCGCAGAACGTCGATTAGATCGGCCGCCTCTTCGAAGTAGCCATAACAAACGCCCGAGCCGGCGCGAGCCGACGCGCTCGCGGGCAACGATTCCAATACCCTCCCCACTTCGCTCAGCACGCAGGAAACGCGCAGCACCGCGCCATTCTCGTGCGTCCTCAAGAATTGCGGAGTCGCTTCCCGAATGCCGCGCCACACAGCCTCTTCCTCGGCCCCTTCCAGCGCGCGCATCCGCAACAGCTCGCGCGAGTAGCGATCCAGAACCGCCGGACTTCCTCCGGCCTGAATCGCCAGCTGATAGCCGCCTCCGGATTTCACCATGTCGATGGCCGCCGGCTGCAGACTGCCTTTCAGCACCGCATCGCGCGCGGCCATCGCGTCCGCCACCTGGCCGAACTCCTGCACGAACGTTCGCGTTCCGGCCGGCATAGGATGGAGGCGAAAATTGAGCGTCGCGATCGCCGCCAGCGTCCCGAACGATCCGATCATCAGCTTGCCCATGTCGAGCCCCGCGACGTTCTTCACCACCATGCCCCCGGTACGGATCAGCTTGCCTTCCATCGTCGCAAAGGTCATGCCAATCACCATATCGCGAGCGCTGCCATACAGGCGGCGGCGCGGTCCGCTGGTATTGGCCGCTACGATGCCTGCCATGGTGGCCCGCTCCGAATACGGCGGATCCAGCGGGATCATCTGCCGATGCTCCGCCAAAATTCGGCTCAGTTCGCAATAGGCGATTCCGGCGCCGACGCTGATAGTAAGGTCGCGCGGTTCGTAATCGAGAACGGTCTTCAGCCCCGCCGTGGAGATCGTGACGTCCGATGGCCCGATGACGCCGCCCATCCGGCCCTTGGTGCAATGTCCCAGCAGTGTGATCCGTTTGTTACGCGAGTTGGCGTCGGCCAGGGCCTCAGCAAGTTCCTCCGGACTGCCTGGAACGATGGTCATGAACTAGCTATCGTATCAGCCGCGGCACTTTCAGCCAGGCCGGCTCTGCGAGAATAGACCTTCGTGCCGCCCCAGAATCCGATCGGCTTTGGCGTCAGCGATTTTATCGAACTCGCGTTAGCCGCGCTGCTCTTCGCGCTGGCGCTTGTAGCGCGGCCCTGGATTGAGCCGTTCGCGCGCAAGCTGGCTCCGAAAACCGGATGGTGCGTGCTGCTGCTGGCGCTGCTCCCTGTCCTACTGCGCCTCGCGATGCTGACGCATCATCCCGTACCGGAGCCCGTTGTCTACGATGAATTCGGGCATTTATTGGCCGCCGACACGCTGCTGCATCTTCGTCTTGCGAATCCGCCGCATCCCCTGCACCAATTCTTCGAAACTTTCTTCGTATTGCAAACGCCCGCCTACGCATCCATCTATCCGATCGGCCAAGGCCTCACATTAGCGATCGGCCGGGCGATCTTCGGCTTGCCTTGGGCCGGCGTGCTACTGTCCACCGCGGCGATGTGCGGGCTTTGTTATTGGATGTTGCGCGGATGGACGACGCCCGGCTGGGCGCTCCTCGGCGGTATGCTCGCGGTCATTGAATTCGGGCCCCTTTGTTCCTGGATGAACGGTTATTGGGGCGGTTCGTTGGCGGCCGTCGCCGGATGCCTGGTGTTTGGCGCGCTGCCGCGCGTCCGCAGCGAGGGCCGCGCGCGGTTGCGAATTTCAATGGGCGCGCTCATGGGGTTGGGGATTGGCTTACACTGGCACGTTCGACCTTATGAAACCATTTTCCTTATCCTGAGTGTTCTGTTGTTTTTACTGCCGGGTTGGCGAACGCTCCGGAAACCCGCTCTGGCCGCTGCAATCGCCTTGCTCCCAGCTATCGGGCTCTCGCTGCTGCAGAACAAAGCGATCACCGGCAGTTGGACCACCCTTCCTTATGCGCTGAGCCGCTATCAATACGGCGTTCCCGCGGCCTTCACCTGGCAAGAGAATCCGCAGCCGCATGAGGAACTCACGCGCGAGCAGGAGATGCAGTACAAGATGCAAACGTCGTTTCGGCCGGCGGGAACGGAGACCATTCAGAGTTATTTACAGCGCCTGGAATACAGGGTGCGTTTCTACCGCTTCTTTTTTCTCGCTCCGCTCTATGTCGCACTCCCGTTTTTCTTCGTTGGTCTGCGCGATCTTCGGTTCTTGTGGGTGACGCTCACGCTCCTGCTCTTCGCGCTCGGCGTGAATTTCTATCCCTTCTTCGAAGTCCACTATCTGGGCGCTCTGACGTGCCTCTTCTTGCTGGTCGCCGTCAGCGCGCTCCACCGGATGGATAACGGCGCGGCACGCCTGATTATTTACCTGTGTCTCGCGCACTTTGCGTTCTGGTATAGCCGCAGCTTCTTCGATCCACCCGCCCCGGAGCGGCGCGCCGCCGTGAATCGGCAAATCGCCCAATCGCCCGGCAAACAACTGGTCTTCGTCCGCTATTGGCCGCAACATATTTTCCAGGACGAATGGGTCTACAACGCCGCGAATATCGATCGCTCTCGCGTGGTGTGGGCGCGCGACCTCGGCTCTTCCGAAAACCGGGAGCTTCTGCGCTATTATCCCGATCGCACGGCCTGGCTGCTGGAACCGGACGCCATGCCGCCAAAGCTAACGCGATACCAGGCCGAGGTGGAGCAGCCGGGAATTGTCCTGCCGGCGCCAAAACCCAAATTGCCGACAGCCAACAAGCCGCCCCTCCGTTTCGAACAGGTTCACTGACCGATGTATATCTTCCACCTGTTTCGATCCTTCCTGCCCAATCTCAATCCGATCGGCTTCAGCGCGCCCGATTTTATAGAAATCGTCGTGACCGTCGTTTTGGTTGTGCTGGCGCTCGCATCGCGCCGTTGGATTGAGCCTTACGGCCGGCGTCTGGCGCAAAAGACTGCTTGGTGCATGCTCCTGCTTACCCTGCTCCCGATCGTGCTGCGGCTGGCGCTGCTTCCGCAATATCCAATTCCCGCGCCCAATGTTTCCGACGATTTCAGCTATCTCCTCATCGCGGATACTCTCCGGCATTTCCGCCTCGCAAACCCGCCACATCCGCTGCGCCAGTTCTTCGAAACCTATTTCGTGCTGCAAGACCCCGCGTACGCCTCGATTTTTCCGCTCGGCCAAGGCCTGATTCTCGCCATCGGCTGGACCCTCTTCGGCCATCCTTGGGCGGGCGTTGCGCTAAGCGTCGGAGCGCTTGGCGCGCTCTGCTATTGGATGCTGCGCGCGTGGACCACGCCCGGATGGGCATTCCTTGGCGGCCTGCTGGCCGTTATAGAGTTCGGGCCGCTGAATCAATGGATGAACAGTTATTGGGGCGGCGCGGGCGCGGCGTGCGCTGGATGTCTTGCGTTCGGGGCGTTGCCCCGAATACGCGGCGCGGGTCATGCCCGCTATGCGGCGCTCCTGGGGTTGGGGATTGGGGTTCATTGGCTTTGTCGTCCCTATGAGACCGTTTTCCTGTGCCTGAGCGTGGCCTTGTATCTGTTGCCGGCATGGCGTTCAATGACCAGACCGGCTTTGTGGGCCTCGCTGGCGCTGCTTCCGGCGATCGCGGTGTCCTTGTTGCAGAATAAGCAGACTACGGGCAGTTGGACCACGCTTCCCTATCAACTCAGCCGCGATCAATACGGCGTTCCCACAACCTTCACCCTCCAGTCGATTCCAACGCCGCACCGCTTGCTCACCCGCGAGCAGCAGCTCGACTTCGATGCGCAATCCCAAGTGCATGGCCCTGGCGCCGGCACTTTTACCGGCTATTGGCAGCGCTGGGCCAGCCGGATCCGGTTCTACCGTTTCTTCTTTCTCCCGCCGCTGATTCTTGCGCTGCCGGCCTTTCTCCCGCGCTTGCGCGAAGCTCGATTCGCGTGGGCGGTTCTGACAATTCTCCTATTCAGCTTAGGGACCAACTTCTATCCTTACTTCTACACTCACTACATCGCGGCCTTGACTTGTCTGTTTGTACTGATCGGCGTAGTTGGTTTAGAGGGCCTTAGCCGTTGGAGCATTCGCGGCAGCGCGGTGGGCAGGGAAGCAGCGCGGATTCTCCTGTTCCTCTGCGCGGCGCATTTCTTGTTTTGGTATGGGCTGCATGCTTCGCGCGATCAGGATCTTTATCAGGTGCTGACGCCATTTGAAACCTGGGACGCCATCAATCATGGCGATCCTCAAGGACGCATCGCGATCCGCCGGCTGCTCGACGCCGCGCCCGGCCGCCAATTGGTTTTCGTGCGCTATGGGCCTCAGCATCAGTTTCAGGAGTGGGTTCACAACGCCGCCGATATCGATGGCGCGCGTACCGTCTGGGCTCGGGATCTCGGCCCGGAAGAGAATCGAAAGTTGTTGAGTTACTATCCGGATCGCACTGCCTGGCTGCTGGAGCCGGATGCGCATCCGCCGCGGCTGCAGCCCTATCCGCGCTGATCTGGGCGATTCGCTTTACCAGCCGGTTTGCTCCATCCGCCCCAGAATTACCGAGCTATATTCATTCATCTGCGCGGGGTTTCGTTTCAGCGGCGCGGGAATAATCGCGGCCAATCGCGCCGCCTGCTCGCGTGTCATCTCCGAGGCGTGCATATGGTAGTACTGCTCCGACGCTGCTTCGGCACCGTAAATTCCCGGCCCCCACTCGATCACGTTCAGGTATAGCTCCAGGATTCTATCTTTCGTCAGAAGCGCCTCCACCACAGGCACCAAAGACGATTCCACGCCTTTACGAACAAAAGAACGCTCCGTTGTTAAAAACAGATTCTTCACCAATTGCTGTGTAATCGTGGAGCCTCCTCGCCCCAAACGATGACGGTTGACATCGTCCTCCAGCACTTTTTGCATCTCTACCCAATCGAATCCGTGATGTTGGCGGAAACGGCCGTCCTCCGCTGCGACAACGGCGTGCTGCAAGTTGGGTGAAATACTCGAAAGCGGAACGAATTCATAACGCTTCTTGTAGGGACGATGCGCGCGCAGCGCCTGTACACGCCGCTCCATCTGAACCGTCGTGGTCCAAGGGTCCATCCAGCGCAATAACAGAATCCCCACGCCGCACAATGCATATAAGCCCACGAACAGCGATACTCCCCACAAGACGATCGCCCGCGGCAGCCTGCGCCTCTTTTTCATTTGTCTACTGCTATCATCGAACTTCCGTCATGATAACGGCGTCCCACCTGGAGTGCAGCGTTTGCGGCCGGCGCCGCGAAGCTGGTGAAATCCACACTCTTTGCGAATGCGGCGGCCCCCTGCTGGTGCGCTACGATCTGGAAAAGGTCCGCGCAAGCTGGACTCGCGAGTCCCTGTCGCACGCGCCTCCCAGCATGTGGCGCTATGCTCCTCTGCTTCCCGTACGCGATCCCCGCCACATCGTCACACTGGGCGAAGGCATGACCCCAATCATGAACACCGCCCGGCTGGGAGCGGCGGTTGGAGCGAACGATCTTTGGGTGAAGGACGAAGGCATCAACCCCACCGGTTCCTTCAAGGCGCGCGGCCTTTCCTGCGCCATCTCAATGTGCGTGGAACTCGGCCTTTCGAAAGTCGCCATCGCGTCGGCCGGAAACGCGGGCAGCGCGCTGGCAGGCTATGCCGCCGCGGCCGGAATCGAAGCGCACATCTTCATGCCGCGCGACGTTCCGCAGTCCAACTACACCGAATGCCGCGCCTATGGAGCGCACGTTACGCTGCTGGACGGCTTGATTAGCGATTGCGCTCGCATGGTCGCCGAGCGCAAGAACGCCGAAGGCTGGTTCGACATCAGCACGTTGAAGGAGCCCTATCGCATCGAAGGCAAGAAGACCATGGGGTTCGAAGTAGCCGAGCAGTTCGGCTGGATTCTGCCCGACGCCATCTTTTATCCCACCGGCGGCGGCGTGGGCCTGATCGGGATGTGGAAGGCTTTCGACGAATTGGAAGCGCTGGGATGGATCTCGAGTGCGCGCCCCAAAATGATCGCCGTGCAAGCCGCGGGTTGCCAGCCAGTGGTGCGCGCCTTTGAGAGCGGGGAAGCCAAGAGCACATTCTGGGAAAACGCCCACACTGTCGCCTCCGGCCTGCGCGTTCCCAAGCCCCTGGGCGACGCCCTCTCGCTCACTGCCCTGCGCGCGAGCGGAGGCGCCGCGATCGCCGTCAGCGATGAAGAACTTATCGATTCGAGCATTCAGCTCGCCACGGCCACCGGCATTTTCCCCGCACCCGAAGGAGGCGCCTGCCTCGCGGCTTTGAAGAAGCTCCTGGCGAACGGTTTTCTCCAGCCGGATGAACGGATTGTGCTCTATAACACTGGAACGGGATTGAAATACCTGGAGGCATTTTCCACGCGATTTCCCCGGACTTCCCGTTCCGAACAAGACAAACTCGGAGGCTTGATCACGCCGCGCTAGCTAATCCAGCCGCCTGATCTAGCAGCAAGTGACCCGCCTTGTCCCGCCTTCCTGGTGCGCTGCTTACTATTTGATAACGTACTATTTCGCGCAATTTGCTTTTGACACTGGCATTTGACTTTTGGCAAACTAAAAGGGTGTTTTGGGAGTCAGCCCTTCCTCCCGGCTTCGGCCCTGCTGGTGTTTCGAGTCCGCGGTCGCGAACCTGCCTCTTCAGATGCCTCTCAAGAAACGATGTCAAGGAGTCTTGTCAATGAAACTATTTGTGGGGAATCTACCCTATGCGGCTACGGAAGCCGATTTAACGGATTTCTTCTCGCAAGCGGGTGTTGCCGTGGATAGCGTGAATGTCATGCGCGATCGTTTTACCGGCGAGGCTCGCGGATTCGGGTTCGTTGAGATCAACGACGATACGGCTGCCAACCGCGCCGTGGAAGCTTGCAATGGCCGCGACCTGATGGGCCGCGCGCTGGTCGTAAACGAAGCCCGTCCCATGGTTCCACGCGAAGGCGGCGGTGGCGGACGCGGTCCCGGAGGCGGCGGTGGGCGCGAACGCCGTGGCGGCCGGCCGGGCCGATAATATCCGGATTATCTTTCCAGCATTTTCGCGATAGCGTCCGCGTTGTTCGGCGCCACTACCGGACGATTTGCCAATCTTGCGTCGATCTTCCTGCCGTCGGGATCTTCCAGTTCACCCGTGTGATAGCGATAGATGTAGTCTGGATCTTTCAGAAGGTTTCCCGTCAATACCGCAACCACGTCTTCGTCCGCTCGAATCGTTCCCACTGCTGTTAGTTTTCGAATTCCCGCCAAAGTGGCGGCCGAAGCCGGCTCGCATCCAATGCCACATTGTCCGATCACGGCCTTGGCGTCGGCGATTTCCTGCTCGCTCACTTTCTCCACGACGCCGTTTGTCACCGTTATTTCATGCAGCGCTTTGGGCCAGGAAACCGGATCGCCGATACGAATCGCAGTGGCCAGCGTGCGCGGCTCCTTCACGCTGTGGAATTCGCCTTTGGTCTTCATGAACTGGTAAAACGGAGCGGCTCCTTCCGCCTGGATTACGGCCAATCGCGGGATCTTGCGGATGAAACCCCATTGGCATAATTCGCGCAACGCTTTTCCGAAGGCCGACGTGTTCCCGAGATTGCCGCCGGGTAGCACAATCCAGTCCGGGGGATTCCAATCGCGTTGATCCAGAATTTCGAAGATGATCGTCTTCTGACCTTCAATGCGGAAGGGATTGATGGAATTCAGCAGGTAAATGCCCAAACGGTCGGCCAGCACGCGCACCAGCGCCAGGATCTGATCGAAGTTGGCCTCCACTTGAAACGTGCGCGCGCCATATTCCAAAGCCTGCGCCAGCTTGCCGTACGAAATATTGCCGTGAGGAATGAAAACAATCGACTCCAGCCCCGCGGCGCTCGCATAGGCGGCCATGGATGCGGACGTGTTTCCGGTGGAGACGCACGCCACGCGCTGGCGGTCCAGCCGAATGGCCTGCGTAACGCCGCACGTCATGCCGTTGTCCTTGAACGATCCGGTTGGGTTGAATCCCTGATGCTTGAACGTCAGACGATCCAAACCGCCGTAGAGCGCCGCGCGGGGCGCATCCAGCAGCGGCGTGTCGCCTTCGCGCAAAGAAACCACTTGATGATGATGGTTATCGAACGGCAACAGTTCGCGATAGCGCCACACGCCGCTCTGTTCCAGCAGATCGTTCGAGGTGCGCCGGGTGCGCCAGACCTTCTTCCACAGCTCTGTTTCCACGCGGCCTTCCGCGAAAACCACTTCGAGGAGGCCTCCACAATCGGGGCAATTGTAGATCGCTTCGTCAATGGGAAAGCGCGCGCGGCAATTCTGCTCGAAACACGCCAACTCAGCTAGCATGATTAGAGTATCCTCAATATGGTCTCGGTTTGTCTTGAGAATGGCAAGGTCCTGGTGCGCAAACAGCCGCGGCCGCGCCGCCCCGCGGGATACGCGTTGATCCGCCTGCTGTATGGCGGGATCTGCAACACCGATCTCGAGCTGCAGCGCGGCTATTACGGTTTTCGCGGCACGCCGGGGCACGAATTTGTCGGCGAAGTTGTGGAAGCCGACGACCAAAACTGGGTGGGCGAGCGCGTGGTGGGCGAGATCAATCTGGCGTGCGGAAAATGTCCATGGTGCGCGCGCGGCCTCGCACGCCATTGTCCTGCCCGTACCGTACTCGGGATCGTGAAACAACCGGGCGCCTTTCGCGAATTCCTGACGCTGCCGGAGCGAAATCTGCGGCGGGTGCCGCGCGAAATTCCGTCCCAGGAAGCCGTGTTTGTCGAACCATTGGCCGCGGCCTGCGAAATATTGGATCAGGTTCGCATTCCACGCGGCACACCCGTGGCAGTGCTCGGCGACGGAAAGCTCGGGCTGCTCGCGAGCCAGGTTTTGCAAGCGCACGGCGCGCAGGTTTATCAGTATGGCCGTCACAAACAGAAGCTGCGGATCGCTGAGCAATCCGGGGTGAGCACCCAAATCGCGACGAAGCTGCCAGTGGCGAAATACGAATTCGTGGTGGAGGCAACCGGCTCGAGCGAAGGCTTGCGGCAAGCCGTGCGGATGACGCAGCCGCGCGGAACGGTGATCATGAAATCGACCGTTCACGGACTGGTGTCCATCGATTCAGCGCCCGTAATCGTCAATGAGATCACGCTGGTAGGCTCGCGCTGCGGCCGTTTCGAACCGGCGCTGCGGCTGCTCGCCAAGCGCCAAGTCCATGTGGATGCGATGATATCGGACGTGCTTCCATTGAAGAGCGCGGCGCAGGCTTTTAAGGCTGCCGCTACGCCAGGAGTATTGAAGGTTCTGCTGCATGCTTAAACTTCGAATCTTATGCGGCTTCGTGGCCGCCGTTCTTCCCGCGGCCGCGCAGACGCCCGAATATGGCTATCAGGTGGTGCACGCGTACCCGCACGATCCCAACGCCTTCACGCAGGGCTTGGAATATCGCGCCGGCTATTTGTACGAAGGCACCGGGCTGAAGGGCCGCTCTTCTCTACGCAAGGTGCAGCTCGAAACGGGGAAGGTTTTGCAAGAGATCGATATTGCCCCGCAATATTTCGGCGAAGGCATCACGGTCCTCAATCAAAAGATTATGGAACTCACCTGGCAAGCGGAAACCGGCTTCGTTTATGACCAATCCACTTTCCGGCGGCTGCAAACGTATAACTATCCGGGTGAAGGCTGGGGACTGGCCAACGACGGCCAGAATATCTACATGAGCGACGGAACTGCGCAGATTCGCATTTGGGATCCGCTCACGCTCCAGGAAAAACGCCGCATCACCGTGCATGACGCCGGCCGGCCGGTGCTGAATCTGAACGAGCTGGAATGGGTACGCGGCGAGATCTACTCGAATATCTGGCAAACCGACCGCATCGCCCGCATTTCGCCCGTGGACGGACGGGTGTTGGGATGGATCGATATGGCGGGCATCCTGCCGGCCTCCGAGCGCACCGGCAACGAGGATGTCTTAAATGGAATCGCCTACGATGTTTTAGGTAACCGGCTGTTCGTGACGGGGAAACTGTGGCCTAAGCTGTTCGAGATCAAAGTTGCGCCCCTTCATCGGAAGAACCGGTGAACGCGGTCTTTCAATTTCGCGTACCAGGATTCCTTCGCGGGGAGCGGCTCGGATTGAGACCCGTTGGAAGCTAACTTCGGAGGGTTCGTTTTCGACGCTGGATCGTAAAGCTCCCGATTGACCAAGTGAATTCGATAGCTGTCGAACGAATAGGTTTTGCGATACAGATGCCCGTCGACGCCCTCCACCACCACGGAAAAACTTGGCAGGGAGCCGGCGTTGATCACCTGGACCGGATAATGTCCTACGATATTCCGCTCGATGTACGCGGTCTCATAGCGATGATGTCTCAGGCTCCAAACGAAAACCCGGAAGCTGTCGAACTCGTAGGGCTGTCCGCCTTTGGTAATCGTCGTCCAGAGCCAGTTGTTTTTCGACAAATCGTCGTCGTGTACCTGCCCGAGAGGGAAATACGAAGTAATGCGATGACCTTCGGCATATTGCGCCACCTCATCGGGAATCGCCATGCTGAGCGGCCGCGTGAGCACCCATCCCACTTTGCCATCTTGAGTACGCACCAGATTCCAGTCGTCCATTGGGACCTCCACTGGCAGTGGCGCGGGCAGCGGAGGTGCGGCCGGTGTGGTTGGCGGATCGGGCTCGGGTTTTGGAACGGAAAGCGCCACCCAATTTTGGGGGAGTTTCGGCGCGGGCGGCCGCGGCGGCGGTGCGATCCTGGTCTGCGAAGCTTTCGGCTTGGGCTTGCGAATCACGGCCGGCTTTACCGGCGCCGACATGGAGGCCTCGTCGTGCTGCACGCGCGGCGTCAGTTTGTGGCCAATCACATCCACCTTGCCGTTCTCGGGAACTACTCCGAAACTCGGCGACGTTCGGCTGGGCTCGGTGTGCATGTTGAGCGGCTCGAACACCGTGGCTTGCCCTTGCGACTGAGAACGCGAAGCGTTCAGCGCCATGTCGCGCAGTGCGGTCATTTGCTCGGGAGAAAGAAGCTGCCGCGTATCGGTCCAACCTTCGGCGCCTTGCGCGGTGCGCACCTTCACCAGCCGGTGCCGGTATTCGACGATCGAAAGTTTGTCGCCGTGCTTGACCGTGGCGGCAATAGGCGACTTCAGCGCTAATTCGCGCCGCAAGTTCAGCGTGGCGGGACCCACGTACGCATCGCCGAGCGAAGCGACGGGACGCGGCTTATCGGAACAGGAGACGAGGAAGACCGTCAGGCAAGAACAAAGTACAGCGCGAGTCAATGTCACAGCGCAGTTCTACTGTTAGTCTATCAGTAATGGCCGAGGAGACCGCCGCTTCGCGCGTGGAATTTTATTGCCCGCGCTGTCACACAGCCGTAACCGATCCGTTGGTGTGCGGCGATTGCACGGCCATCATTTGCCGCATTTGTGGCGCGCCGCTGGAGCGAATAGACGAGTTGGGAATCGGATAACTCGCTCCTTGCCGGTCGCGCCTCGGTGTGCAGCACTGTGCTTCGTAACGGAGCCGCGACCGTCAGGGCGCAATTCTTGGGCTGCCGTGAACCGCCACTTTATTGTGCGAGCCTCAATAAGTCCTCACGTGGCGCACGCACTCCTGATCGGGATAGGGGGGCAGATCGCTCCACCGCCCCTCCCACATCACCGTACGTACGGGTCCGTATACGGCGGTTCGAATGGTTATGCTATCGACCCTCGGCTAAGGAGGGAAGTCCAATTGAGGCCAGATAAGTATTCGACAAGGCGTGATTCAGAGCCGGGCTCTGACTCACGTGCCACGGGCCGCACCGGGAACCAGCGGCTTTCGCCGCCGCCTTCCCGCTCAAGCCCCGCTTCACCAGTTCCGCAAACCGCTTGCGACCGGTTTTCCATTGTCGCCAAAAAGCGCAGCGCAGCCGCCTCCTGATCCACGAATCCAAATGTTTCAGCACCGCCGGGGTTTCGCAAAAACCGAAATAGCCTCGCCAGCCCCGCACATACCGGGCCAGTTCCTCCAATACCAGCTCCATGCTCCGCCCCTTGCCCCGATTCGTGATTTCCCGAACCCGCTCCTTGAACCGGTCCATCGCCTTCGGCGCAATCTTGCGCTTCAACTCTTTCCCAGCCGTAAAGCTAAGTCCCAGAAATTTACGCTCCTGTTTCGCCACCGCACTCTTCGACTCGTTCACCTTGAGCTTCAGCTTTTCGGTGATGAAGCGCTTCACGCTTTCCATCACCCGCTGCCCCGCCCGCTCGCTCCGGACGTAGATATTGCTGTCGTCCGCATATCTCACGAATCGGGGGCCGCGCCGCTCCAACTCCCGGTCGAGTTCGTATAGCGTTGGCGCCTCCTATCCGCCGTCTGCTACGCGCTTCTTTCAGACACCTTCTCGGGTCAGTGCCCTTGAGCTTCGCTATCCCTTCACCTCCATCAGGTTGGGTAGAAGACTTTCACTTCCTAGCTGCTGAGAAATGCCCAGCACACCGTGCCGTGTTCGCACTCCTGCGAACACCGGTGATCGCTTTGGCTACTTTGAGCGTCGCGATGGCGACCAATACCGCACCGGCGACGGCAAGAAATACGCCAAGCGCACCAGTGCCCCCTTGTCCAGCCGTCGGGTCAGTAGGAGGGCGTTCACAGGAGTGTGAACGCTGCACGCACGAGTTCGGTCGCTCGAGTGCGTGCGCCACCTCAATAAAACGCGTGATTGCGCGCCGACACCAGCGAAAGAAACTCGTCGCGGGTTTCCTTACGCTCGCGAAAACCGCCCAGCATGGCGCTAGTGACGGTTCCCGAATGCTGCTTTTCTACACCGCGCATCATCATGCAGAAGTGGCGCGCTTCGCAGATCACGCCGACGCCCTTGGGGCGCAGCACCTCCTGCAAAGTCTCCGCCACCTGGTGAGTCAAACGCTCCTGCAATTGCAGACGGCGCGCGAACATGTCCACAATGCGCGGGATTTTGCTCAGCCCGATCAGCCGATTGTTGGGCAGGTAAGCCACGTGCATGGTTCCGAAGAATGGCAGCAGGTGGTGCTCGCACATGCTGTAAAACTCGATGTCCTTCACCACCACCATCTCGTCGCACTTCTCGTCGAAGACGGCGCCATTGACGATGCTTTGTACATCCGTATCGTAGCCGCTGGTAAGAAACCGCAGCGCTTTTTCGGCGCGCTGGGGCGTGCGGACCAGACCCTGGCGCTCCGGATCTTCGCCGATTTTCAGCAGCATCTTCTGCATGAGGTCGGCGATCGACTCTTCCTCATTGTGCTGCGGCATCACTTTCACTGCGGACTTGGGTTTCATCATTTTAGTTCGAATACGTTTCGCCTGGTCTCGCGCAGCCGGATTCCCTCCAGCCGCGGCCACTTGTCGGGAAATACTTCGTCCCAGCGAGCGGTCAGCCGATCTTGAATGACGCGGATAATGTTCTCGGAGGTCGGCACCAGCGCCTTGAATTCAGACAGGTCGGCGTTCATATAGCGATGGTCGAAATCCTTCAGCACTTGCTCGGAAACCAGCTTGTCGAGAGTGGGAATGTGCACTACTTGTCCAGAGACCGGATGGATGGGGCCCCTGGCCGTCACGTCCAAAACATAGTCGTGCCCATGGCCATAAGGATTGCTGCACTTGCCATATAAATCGCGGTTTTCGTCCTCACTAAAAGAGGCCGAGTGCAAACGATGAGAAGCGGCGAAGCGATAGCGGCGGGTAACCCGCATTATCGGCCCTCGCCTCCGTAATCGACGTATAAATCTTCGGTCTCGTACAATCGGACGTTATTCAGATGCGCACGTCCCGCTTTGAAGTGCGGCTCCAGCCGCCTCCAGATCTCGGTGGCGACGTTCTCCGTGGTCGGAACGACCTGGTCAAACGGTGGAACCTCATAATTGAGGAAACGATGATCCATCGGATCGATCACCGTTTGCTGGATCAGTTCCTTCAGCCTCTTCAAGTCAAAAACCATGCCGGTGAGCGGATCGGGATCGCCTTCCAGCGTCACTTCCAGAACGTAATTATGCCCGTGCCCGTTGGGGTTGGCGGCGGCCCCGTACAGTTGCCCGTTTTGCTCCGCCGACAAGGCGCTTTGCGCGCAGACGTGCGACGCGGAGAATTCGGTCCGGCGCGTAATCAGCATGGTATTTAATTGGATGCGATGGTTCCTCTCCGGGATGCTCTAATATTATAGAAGAAGGCCTGCGGGAGGCTGTTGAAATGACTCATTCCAAAGTAGATTGGATCATTAAGGGAACCATCGGCGCCTTGCTCGCGGCGCTTGGCTTCGTGGTGGTATGGTCCATGCAGGAGCATATCGTCGGCGTCGGCGACACGGCCCCGAACTTCACCATCACCACCAATTCGGGCGATCAGGTTACTCCGCGAAACTTCGGCGGCAAGGTATTGGTGCTGAATTTTTGGGCAAGCTGGTGCGCGCCGTGCGTAGAAGAGGCGCCATCGCTCAACGAGTTCGCCAAGACGTTGAAGGACTCGGGGGTGGTAGTGTTGGGCGTAAGCGTGGACCGTAACGAGCAGTTGTATCGGAATTTCGTGAAGCGCTTCGGCGTGTCCTACCCGATTGCGCGCGATCCGCAAGAGGATCTGAGCTATCGCTACGGAACCTACAAGATTCCCGAGAGCTACATCATCGATCGTAACGGCAAGGTGGTACGCAAGTATGCGGGCCTGCCGGAGCGCGACGGCCAGGCGATTTCCTGGATGGACCCGGAGCTGGTTGGCTTCGTAAAGTCGCTGCTGTGATGCAAAAGCACGAATGGTATTCAGATACTCATGCCAGGCTTTCGAGGTTTTTCTCGCCCGTCAACGAAGCATGCCGCCCGCGGAAAAGATGCAGGCCGTTATCGAGCCGGAAGCGCGCCAACGGCAGTTTCACCCCGGGAAAGCGGTTGCCTTTGCTCCATTGGCCGAGTGCGGCATATCTTGGCGTTGACTTCAATGGACGCCCGAATGAGTTGTTCGCAGCGGCGGAATTCAGCGATCGCGCTGCCGGTTACCTGCGGAGCTACGGCCGCGCCGGCACGGGCCAGGATTTCGGCGCAGAGCGTGAAAACCTTCCCGACCGCGAAACGTGTCAAAAACGTTATGGCTTAGGGAACATCCGAACCGCAGGTGCATGTGTCTTGAGGTTCGCGCGGAGGAGGAGCGATCGCGATTTGGCCGGACTGCGCTCCGCCGAAAGCAAGTTGTATCGCGTGATCCTTCACGGCGAGATTCGGCATCCACGAATCGCTGGGCCACGATCCTTAGAACAGGTCTACGCTTTCGATTCCACTACCATTGACTTGCGCGGATCCATACCTGCTTCGAAAACCGCAAAGGGTGCAGCGCACACCGCCAAACGGATCGGGAAATGACCCGCGCCGCGCTCCGTTTTGCGCGTGTTCCTCAAAAGCGCAAAGGGTGCGGCGCGCACCGCCAACTGAATTAGGAACTGGTTCGCGCCGCGCTCCGTTTTGCGCGTGTTCCTCAGAAGCTGGGCGCCCGCGTGGCGGGATCAAACGGAAGAGGAACGCGCTTTTGCCATGCGGTGCCGTGCCTGCGAAAGCTCGATTGACAGTTGTTCGCAAGCCGGTGAAAGTATTGGGAGAGCAAGCGTGTTCCTCAAAGGACTGGCACCTCATCGAAGCCGCTCGCGGGATGAACAAGCACGAAGGGAACGATACGCATCACGCGGCAGAAGATGCGGCGCGGTGCATCTTGTCGATGAAGCCCGTCGACGATGGAGGACGCGTCTTGGACCGGACGAACGATGGGATCGGACGAACGATGGGATCGGACGAACGATGGGATCGGCTGAACCAGGACGCCGAACTGTTCGATGCGTGGTAGTTCGGATCGCACGCGCGAGAAACTGCTCTCCACCAAATAAAAAAGGCCCCGATCTCTCGGGGCCGTTTGCATGAACCCTAAACTACTGCGAGCCCTCTCGGGGCGTCAAGGTCTTACTTCTTCTTCTTGGCGGGCGCTTTCTTAGCGGCCTTCTTCGCAGCCTTCTTTGTTGCGTTCTTCATCGATTGATTCTCCCTAACATCAGATTTGCGATCTTAGATCGCAGTGTGATTCATATATAAGGTTCTTTGAGGCGAAAGTCAAGAAAAAAATGCGCAGCGGTCCGCGCGCTGGCACTCCGCGTCCCCTCTCCGCCTCAAAACCATTTCATCCATGAATTGTTCTTCACGCTGCCGCATCGCGCCGCCCCACCAACCATCCATTTTGTTCTTGCCGGCCCCACTCGGCGCGCGTTACGATTTCACCAGGTGGCCTCTCGCCCATCCATCGCCGCCCTGCTGCTCTCAGCTCTGGCGCTCGCCGGTTGCGCGAAGAAGCATCCCACCGCCCTTGCACCCGTTTCACCGCGCGCCATCCCCGCTGAAATCCAAGACGGCGAAACCGGACTCGCCAGTTGGTATGGACATCCGTATCACGGACGCCCCGCCGCCAACGGCGAGATCTACGACATGGAAGCCCTCACTGCCGCGCACCGCACGCTGCCTTTCGGAACCTGGGTGCGCGTCGTCAATCTCACGAACCACAAAACGGTCGACGTCCGCATCACCGACCGCGGACCCTTCGTTGACAACCGCATCGTCGATCTTTCGCATGCCGCGGCCGTTGCCATCTCGCTCATCGGCCCCGGTGTCGCCCAGGTCCGCCTCAACATACTTTCGGTTCCCGCCGCTGCCGCCCAAGGCTGGTACGGCGTCCAAGCCGGAGCGTTCCTCGATCGTGATCGCGCCGAACGTCTTCGCGCTTCGCTCGAGCGGGACTTCGGTCCCGCGCATCTGGTGCAGCGTGCCGATAGTCCCGCTCTCTGGAGAGTTCTCGTAGGACGCGTCCCATCGGAAGCCGCGGCCGCCGATCTGGCTCAGAAAATCCGGCACGCGTCGGGCGCCGCCTTCATAGTGCGCCTGGATGATCTGCTCCAGGATGATCTGCTCCAGGATGATCTGCTCCAGTAATGATCTGCGCCAGGATGATCCATCCGCGCGAGCTCCAGGCGTGGGCGACAACTATTGAGGTTCGCCTAATACAGTGACAAGACCGCTTCCACGGTCGCGGCTCGGTGTGCAGCGGTCTCACTTGAGCCGCCAGTACTACACCAGTCCCCCCCTATGAGGTTATGCCTCCACCCCAAATGATCCCCTAAACCAATGCCGTGGGGTGTTGTCGAAATCCTAAAGTCTCGCGTAGAGTTTATGAAGGACTCACGCACTACCTTCCCTAAACTCAGATACGGAGCCTACCAATGCTAGCGCAAGCTGAAGAATCCGCTCCCTTGCTGGTCGGCCAGTCGCCACGCATCCGAAACGTTCTCAGAATGGTGGAGAAGCTCGGACGCTGCCCCTGGCCAGTCCTGCTGCTGGGAGAAACTGGTACCGGCAAGGAAGTGGTCGCTCGCTCTATACATAAGGTACAGCCCGTAGGCCCGTTCGTGACCATCGATTGTTCCTCCCTGGTCGGCCCTCTGATGGAGAGCGAGCTGTTCGGTCACGTCAAGGGCGCTTTCACCGGCGCCGTCACTCCGAAGACCGGCCTGATCGAGGCGGCCGACGGAGGCACCGCCTTCTTCGACGAGATCGGCGAGTTGCCTCTCGATCTTCAAGCCAAACTCCTGCGCGTTTTGCAGGAGAAGGAGTTTCGCCCGGTCGGCTCCCTCACCCACCGCCGCTCGGACTTCCGCGTTATCGCCGCCACCAACCGCGACTTGACCAAGGAAGTGGAAAAGGGCACGTTCCGCCGCGATCTGTTCTACCGGCTCAACGTCGTCAATCTTCGGCTGGCCCCGCTGCGCGATCGCAAGGAAGACGTCCCTGCCCTGGTCGCTCATTTCCTGGCGCGCCATGGCAAAGGTCATATTCTGACGCAGGAAACCTTCGAGGCCATGCTCTCTTACGATTGGCCCGGCAATGTTCGCGAGCTCGAAAATTGCATCCAACACATGGTCGCCATCAACACCGGACCGCTGTTGCATGCTGCCGAACTGCCTTCCATGTTGCAGAATTACTTGCTTGCCAAGAAAGCGCAGACGTTCTCGATGGCCGTTGGATTCCAGACCGTGCCCAAGCCGCCCGGCGACGCTCCCTCCCAGGAGCATCGTGCCGCACTCGAAGGCGTGCGCTCGCCCATCATCCCGCTGATGCAGGTGGAACGGCAGGCCATCCTGGAAGCGTTGGCATACACCCGGGGCGACCGCGCCGTTGCCGCCAATCTGCTGGGCATCGGACGCACCACGCTGTATCGCAAGCTCAAGGAATACCAACTCGCTGGCTGAGTCGCTTCCGAAAGCAGCGTTAAATCCCGATACAAATTTCTCTCTGCGCTCACTACCCTCGGTGCCGGACTCGAAGACCCTCCAGCTCTTGCTCGTGGAAGACTCGCTCGTGGACCAAGAGCTTCTGCGCGAAGCGTTGCTCGAGATCGAAGAGCATCGCTTATGGTGCAATTGGCGTTCCTCCCGCACAGTGCCCGTGGACCGGCTCTCAGATTCCTTGGACTGCTTGCATCGCGCCGCGTTCGACGCGGTTCTTCTCAATCTCAGCCTGCCCGATAGCCCGTCCCTGCTTCATTCGTTCGTGGAGGTGAGCGCTTGCGCGGCCGCTATTCCCATCCTGGTGCTGGCTGACGAACCGGACGAAAGCCTTGCGAATCGAGTGCTGCGCGAAGGAGCTCAGGACGTCCTGGTGAAGTCCGAGCTGGAATGCGTCCCGCTCGCCCGCGCCATCCGATTTGCCATCGAGCGGCAACGCAGGTCGAGCGCCGCGCGCGCCATGGCGATCGTCGATCCTCTCACCGGCTTTCTCACGCGCGATGCCTTCCTCAAAGTCGCTGCTTATCGCAGGGGCGAGCAGTTGCTGGGACTGCTGGAGGTCTCGGCAAATGGCGAAAATCTGGACCCGCTTCTGATTCAGGCCGCCGAGGCCCTGCGCGGCGTCTTCGAAGCGCAAAGTGTGCGGCGCGCACCACCAATGAAGTCAGGATCCGGCACGCGCCGCACTCCGTTTTGCGCGAATTGCTTGGAACCACCGGCCGTCCTGGGACGCTGGGATCGGCGCCGGTTCTGCGTGCTTGCCCCGGAACCCGAACTGCGTCGCGCCGCCGCCCAGCTCGCCTCCGGCATCCTGCAGTTTTCCATCTTGAGTCTCCACCAGATTGCGGACGGAGGCGAAGTGTCTCTTCCCGCGAAAATCGCTATGCTGGCTGATTGAAGATCGCTCTTGACGCGACGTACAGCTTGGGTCGCAATCTCTCCGGCGTCGGCGTTTACTCCCGCGAAATTCTGTTCGGCCTGGCGCGCGCTCATCCCGAAGCCCGCTTCCTCTTCTGTTATCGCCCGCATCGCCTTCTGCGCTCGCTATCCGATAATCTTCCCGCCAACGCCGCCCGCCGCCTGCTCTGGGAGACGCGCGAGCCGTCCGCCCAGCTTTTTCACGGATTAAACCAGCGCCTTCCTTCCGCCCGCTGCCGTCGCAGCGTCACCACCTTCCACGATCTGTTCGTAGTCTCGGGTGACTACTCCACGCCCGGATTCCGGGAACGATTCACCGCGCAAGCCCGCGCCGCCGCCGAACGGTCCGATCTCATCGTTACGGTTTCCGCATTCACCGCGCGTCAGGTGGAAGCGCTGCTGCGGGTGGAACGTTCCAGGATCCGGGTCATCCATCACGGCGCGCGCCCGGCCCCACCCGTGGGCGTCGCAGTCCAGCGCGAGCCTCTGATCTTAAGTGTCGGGGCCATCCAGCGCCGCAAGAATACCGGGCGTCTGGTGGAAGCGTTTGAACAGGCCGCCCCTGGGTGGAAGCTGCTCCTCGCCGGATCCTTCGGCTTCGATTCCGAATCCGCGCGCGAACGCATAGAGCGCAGCCCTCGCAGGCAGGACATCCAGGTTCTGGGTTACGTCACCGATTCTCAGCTAGAAGATCTGTACCGGCGCGCGTCCATCCTAGCGTTCCCCTCGCTGGACGAAGGTTTCGGAATGACGGTGCTGGATGCCATGGCGCGCGGCGTTCCCGTGCTCACATCGAACATCTCAGCCATGCCCGAAGTGGCCGGCGACGCTGCTCTGCTCGTAGACCCCGCCGATGTCCAGTCGATTGCGGCCGGACTCTGCCGCCTGGCCACGAACTCGGACTTGCGGGACACACTCATCAGGGCTGGTTTCGCGCGGGCTAAGAGCTTTACGTGGGAAAAATCGGTGAATGCAACCTGGAACGTCTACCGCGAATTACTTAGCTAGTCTTTTCTTCGTCGATGGCGATCTTCAGAGCCTTGAGAAACTTCTGGTCCTGCGAAGTCAGCTTGATCTTGCCGGTAGACTCAAACTTCCGCTTGGGCGGCGCTTCGGACTCCACCGCTCCGGCTTCGCCGTCTTCCGCATCGTACTCGGCGTTGTCCTCCCGTTTGTTGAAACCAATGGTGGCTTCCAGAACCAGGAACACGTCATACCCTGCTCGCTTGATCTCCCCGATGGCGGCCGCAATGCGATCGGAGTCCGACAACGATTCGTTAATCGCGTTGCCAAGCTCTTGCATCAACTCTTTGAGTTTCTCTTCCACGCATTGCCCCTTTCTTTGCAGCGGGCTCCTTCTAAGAATAACACTCTATCTTCTTGATGTTGCCGAGGCAAGTACAGTTTCAAACAAAAGGTAAGTGCGCCGGCTTCCCGGTTTCGCTCCCCTCATTTCTCTATCGGCGAGATATGCTCTTGTCAGTAGCAAGCTTGGAGTCTTCGCTACACTAGTACTGGCGTATGCTTTCGACGGCCAAAAAGTTTCTCGGTCATGTGATGCCCGGGGTGATTCGCCCGATACACATTTTGTGGAATCAGGTGATCGGGTTCATTTTCATCGTGTTGGCCGTCGTATTCGGGTATCGCGTATTCCGTGGCGGGGAGCCTGCCGGATTGCAGCTCGTCGGTGGCCTGTTCGTCCTGCTGATCGCATGGCTTGGCATTTCCTCTTTCTGGAAAGCCCGCAAGATTTCGAAATCGTGAGTCCAAAGTCATGACAGAGGACCTGCCCGGCCAGTACCCCTTCACCCGCGGAATCTATCCGGACATGTACCGCAGCCGCCTCTGGACCATGCGCCAGTACGCGGGCTTCGGCACCGCCGAAGAAAGCAATCGCCGCTACCGCTATCTCCTGTCGCAGGGCATCACCGGCCTGTCCGTTGCGTTCGATTTGCCCACTCAAATGGGCATGGATTCCGATCATCCTCTCGCGGCCGGCGAAGTGGGGCGCGTGGGCGTCGCCATCTGCTCCCTGGCCGACATGCAGCGGCTTTTTGACGGCATCCAGCTCGCCGGGATCACCACGTCGATGACCATCAATTCCACGGCGGCGATTCTGTTGTGCTTCTACGCCCTGGTCGCCCGCAGCCAGGGCGCCGACCTCGCCAAAATCTCCGGCACCATCCAGAACGACATCCTCAAGGAATACATCGCCCGCGGCACCTACATCTACCCTCCGCGCCCTGCCATGCGCATCATCACCGACCTGTTCGCCTGGTCCGCCCGCGAACTCCCCGAATGGAACACCATCTCCATCAGCGGCTATCACATTCGCGAAGCGGGCTCCACGGCCATCCAGGAAGTGGCCTTCACGCTCGCCAACGCCATCGCCTACATTAGCGCCGCTATCGCAGCCGGCCTGGACGTGGATGCCTTCGCCCCGCGCCTTTCTTTCTTCTTCAACTCGCACAGCAATTTTCTGGAAGAGATCGCCAAGTTCCGCGCCGCCCGCCGTCTTTACGCCAAAATCATGCGCGAGCGCTTCGGAGCGCGCCATCCCCGCTCCCTGCTGCTGCGCTTTCATGTGCAGACCGCCGGCTCTACGCTCACCGCCCAGCAGCCCGACGTCAACGTGGTCCGCGTCTCCCTGCAGGCGCTCGCCGCGGTTCTCGGCGGCGCTCAGTCCCTGCACACCAACGCCAAGGACGAAGCGCTCGGGCTTCCCACCGAGGACGCCGCCCGTCTGGCCCTGCGCACCCAGCAGATTATCGCCCACGAAACCGGTGTCACAAACACCGCCGATCCTTTTGGCGGCAGCCTCGCCATCGAACGTCTGACCGGCGAGATAGAGCGCGGCGCGGAGGAGTACATCCAGCGCATCGATGCCCTGGGCGGCACGCTGGCCGCGATCGAAAAGGGTTTTATCCAGGACGAAATTCAGAACGCCGCCTATGCCTACCAGCAGACCGTCGAGCGCGGCGAAACGGTGGTCGTCGGTGTCAACAAGTTCCAGCAAGACTCCATCGATCCGCCCCCCACCTTCCGTCTCGATCCCGAGCTGGAAAAACAGCAGATCGCGCGCCTGCGTGATTTACGAGCCTCGCGCGACGCCCGCAGCGTGGACGCACTCCTGTGCGCGCTGGAAAACGCCGCCCGCTCCAGCGACAATCTGATGCCCCACATCCTGGCCTGCGCCGAAGCTTATGCCACGGTCGGCGAAATTTCCGACCGTCTCCGCGCCGTCTTCGGCGAATACCGCGAGCGTTAGCGCCGTCCCTTCTTTTTTTCCGCCGCCGCCAGCTTCCACGCTCCGCGCAGCAGGTCGCGCATCGCATCGGGCTGCACCCGCGACATCCGCACCAGGATCCAAGGGTAGTTCAGGTAATGATCGGTGATGAAATACGTCTCCGGATCGGCCGCCATCAGCTCCTGCCGATCGTCCATGCTCATCCGCACCACCAGCGCGCCGAGATCGCCCCGCAAGCGGGCCAGCAACGCGCCTTTCACTTTGAAACCCGGCGTCCCGTACGACATGCCTTCCTCGACGTGATCGAGCACCAGCGCCATCTTGCGAATCGCCTCAAACGTCACAGGCATGCTACAACAATTCTACCCGCGGAACGCCTGCCTCCAAGGCCGGTAGTGCCCCAATCTGCGTGGGTCCTGGTGGCGGCCTCGTTGAAGGCGTCCGCGCCGCCACTCCGCGCGGATCGTTCCAAATCACTACCGATGGATTTGCGCCGTACCGCTCCGCAATCACGACCACGCTGCATGGTCGGCTCACACGCTTCGCGCAACTCATCAAGGTCTACCGCGCTGGCAACGATGGCGAAGCGCGTTACAGCGCCGCTGAACTGCAATCCGTGGAGGTGGTCCCAGTTCTTCGGCCAACCCGATCCAGAACGCATTTGTACCTCTATCGCGGAGCGTTCTAACCTAACGTTCGAAAGTTGGGCTAATCTCAGCACTCGGGTGCCTTCACACGTCTCACAAATGCTTTCTCGAAGACGTGGGAGAACCACTGGGCTGCTGTAGCCTGCTGGTTCGCGTTTTATAATTTCTGCCGCGTTCACAAGAGTTTGCGAGTAACGCCCGCGATGGCTGCGGGCATAGCGGATCATGTGTGGAACGTGCGTGAACTGCTGGCCTAAACGAGCACTGGACTTCATCTGATCCCGTACAATAAGATTTACAATAAGATTAGTGACCGGGCCAATGCCTATCGTAGGACTACCGCAACCACAGTTGTTCGCCATTCTGGGACAAAACAACCTAGACAAGATTGAAGCGGCCATCAAACTCAAGTATCCTAACGATTATCTCGTGTTGAATCCGGGACAGTGGCTTCTTGTAGCATCTGGGATCACGAGCAAAGAGCTGTCCGACAATCTCGGGATCACGACCGGCGCAAGCGGAGGCGCAATTGTAATCCCTGGAACCGGTGGTTACTACGGGCGAGCAGAACCAGGAATTTGGGAATGGTTAAAATCTAGGCTAGGTGCTCCTCATGCCTAAGAAAGAGGACCGACCCCCGTCGGTTCCTACCAGCTTTGCAGAAACTACTCCCCCCCTCCCGACGGGTGACTACTCGTATGTCCTTGAAATTGTCATGCGAATGCAGGAATCGATGGGCAGACTCACGGAAGCTGTCAGTTCGCTGAAAGATCAGTCAAAAGCACACGGGGAAAAACTAGACAACATCGGCAAGGACGTGCATGCGGCTAAAGTTGTCGTGAGTTTTATCGGCGCATTGATTCTTGTGGTGGGGGCTGTTATTGCATGGCTTGTCAACACCTACATTTCCACCACCCATCCAGCGAAATAGAGACCCACACAGATTTAGCGCACTACCCCAACTGCCTTCCTCGTCCTGATCGAGCGCCAGCGCCATCTTGCGAATCGCTTCAAACGACACGGGCATGGTACAACAATTCTACCTGCGAAACGCGTGCCTCAAATGCCAACCCCCAACCCCTAATCCCCAATTGCTAAACTGGGCCCATGGAGCGAAAGATCTTCTGGCTCACATTTGCAATCCTGGGTCTGATCGCCGATTACTTTCTTCCGCTCTGGTGGGCACTGGGCGCTACCATCCCCATCGCCGTCCTGAGCTGGTGGTTGGTCTATCGTCTGAATTGGTTCTAACTGAGTTGCTTCTAAAATGAACAGCTATTTCTTCGCATTTCTCCTGATTTTCGGCCTCGGCCATCCCAAGCAGGAGCCTGTCGATCCCGCCAAAAGCGCCCAATTGCACAGCCGTCTCCTCTGCGACGGTTATGGAGCGCCGGAAGACCTGGTCCAAATCCACGTCACCTTCTCGGCCGGCCCAGCCGCGCGCGAGTTCGTCGTCAGCCGCTACCAGGATTATAAATGTGAGCTGGATGTAAAGGGCAGGTGCCTGCACAAGATCAAGGAAGGCTGGCGCGACGTGTGGTCCGCCGCAAACGCGCAGCCATCCGCCCACGCTGTTTTGCCGATCGAGTCTTGCTATCAGTGGGGGTCCACCGAACTTGCCCGATATATTCTGAGCGGCTGGTACCAGGAAGGCGCGGCCGATCCAAAACTCCCCTGGCGTCAAGCCGCCGTCAAGCAAGTCTCCACCTTACCGGAAGTGTACGAATTCACCGATTCCAAAGGCGGAACGGCGCGCTTGGAAATAACGCGCTAATCGCCCCAACGGCCACCCAGCAGGGATTCCACTTCCGTCCTCGCGGGCGCCGACGTCTGGGCGCCCGCTCGAGTCACCGAAATCGCCGCCGCCGCGTTCGAAAATCGCAACGCGTTCTCCATTTCCACGCCTTCCGCCAATGCCACTGCCAGCGCCGCGTTAAACGTGTCGCCGGCCGCCGTCGAATCCACCGCCCGCACCGCAAAGGGAGGCGAAGCGAATGTGCCCTCCGGCCCGCTGTAGACACAACCCCGCTCGCCCAGTTTCACGATGACTGCGCGCGCCCCGAGTTCCCGGATAATATTTCCGAGCGCGACTGCATCGGCGGCATTCACCCGTTTCGGAGCAACGCCCGCCATCACACAAGCCTCGTTCTCGTTCGGCGTCGCAATGTCGACGAGTTGGAGGATCTCCTTCGGCAGAGTCCTCGCCGGCGCAGGATCCAGGATGCAGATGGCGCCCGCTCGCCGCGCTTCCCGCAAACCTTCGGCTACCGTCTCGATAGGAATTTCCAGTTGCAGCAGCACACAGCGCGCCCCGTCCAGCGTCCACTTTTGCGAATCGATGTCGCCGTCCGACAGCCTGGCGTTGGCTCCCGGCGCAACCGTGATCGAATTCTGCCCGGCATCGTCGACATGAATAAAAGCCACGCCGGTCGCTTCAGATTCCGTCTCCAGCACCGCGCGAACATCCACGCGCGCGCCTGCCAGATTTGCCTTCAGCGTGGACGCGAATGTATCGGCACCCACCCGTCCAATCATCCGCACCGCGGTTCCCTTGCTTGCGAGCTTCGCCGCGGCATAAGCTTGATTCGCGCCCTTACCTCCCGGGATCGCGCGAAAATTGCTTCCCAGAACGGTCTCACCGGGCCGCGGCAGACGTTCCACGGCTAGCACGAAGTCCATGTTCAAGCTGCCGATCACGGCGATCGCGTGGCCCATGCCTTAGAGACTCGCCATTCCGATTACCACCAGGCCAATCACGTACCCCGCGAACATCAGTCCCACGAACGTCCAAGTCCCCGGCGGCGCGTGCAGGAATTCGCGCCAGATGAAAACTCCCCAGATGGCGGCCACCAGCGTTGCCCCCTGGCCGAGAGCGTAGGAGACGGCCGGTCCAGCCACTCCGGAGGCGATAACGTTCATCGAAAGCGCCAGCATCCAGATGAATCCGCCCGCCAGTCCCAGCATGTGCAGCCGGGCGCGTCCCCGAAAATAATCCCCATACGTCACCTTGCCCGCGCGCATGAAGATGGTATTCACCACGATGTTGCTTCCAGCCAGGCCCACAGCAAACAGGACCAGCGCGCTGTACGGCGTAAGCAGCCCCGGCCCGATCGCGCGCGTGCTGAAATCCGGCGACACGGCCGCAATCAGTTGCGGATAGAAAAAACCCATCAGACAACCGGCCACTGCGGAAAACGCCAGCCCCCTCAGCGGCTTCGTTTTCGCGGCCTGCTTCAGGCGGCGATGCGCCAGCGCGGACATGATCATCGCAAAAACAATCAACGCCACTCCGGCGCTCAGAAGCGTGGCGCTGCCTTGCGGCGCAAGAACGTAGCTTTTCACCGTTCCGATCACCAGCGCCAGACCCACGCCAACCGGAAACGCCACCGCCATTCCCGCCGCGTCGATCCCCACCACCAGCAGAATGTTCGAAATGTTGAAAAGCACGCCGCTGGAGATCGCGGTCCAGACCGCGCTGTCGGAGCCTCCCCGCAGGTTGGCGAGGAACGGCGCTCCGGCCGGGCCGGCGCTGCCTAGCGTGAATGCGAAGAGCAGTGCGAACGCCAGCACTCCGATCGCGTAGTCCCAATAGAAAAGCTCAAAGGGCCATTTGTCTTTGCCGGCCAGCTTTAGCGTGTTCGCCCACGAACCCCAGCCCAGCATCGTCACCACGCAAAACAACACGGCAATCCCCAGATTGTGAACGATAAACACAGCGAGCGTTAGTATAACCCACTACCGGCGCACCAGCCCCTCCGGATCGTCCACGGGTGCTTAATCGTTTTGGGGTAGCTGGCATCGGAGGCGTTCAGCCGACTCTTCCACTATCTCCCAATCCATTGAATGTACTGGCCAAAACCCGTGGCTCAAGCACTCATGATCGGGATAGGGGGGCAGATCGCTCCCACCGCCGGCAGTAGGCCCGGGGAATTGCACCCCGAGCCTCTCACAGGACCGGACGTAAGCCTCTCGACTTATCCGGCTCGTACGACCCTTGAAGGCTGCCGCCTTCCGCCGAGACCAGCGGGT
>Ga0302325_10002178_pt1 | contig 48032 bp, 37 predicted proteins | sample Palsa_T0_2_FD_201948 | JGI IMG/M metagenome (GOLD analysis project Ga0302325, IMG submission 201948) | Peat permafrost microbial communities from Stordalen Mire near Abisko, Sweden - Palsa_T0_2 | ecosystem: Environmental > Terrestrial > Soil > Palsa > Peat permafrost | place: Sweden: Abisko...
ACAAACACCACCACACTTACATTTGGGAAAATCCGGTCAGAGCCGGCTTGAGCGAAAGAGCGGAGCTGTTTGCCTGGTCATCGGCGTCCCTAGGGATAAAATTGGACGCCCCGCCACCAGGGCTAAAGCCCTGAATTGATATACCGGAGCGTTTTCGCGGGTTTGAAAACCCGCTCCCCCGGACTAAAGTCCGGGGCTGGCACAGCTTAACCTGTGCGTTGATCTAACCCGGCAAAATATTTCCGCCGGCCAACTCGCAGCTCCGAAACACTGTAGAAACGCCAACCCAGGACTACGTCCCGGCTTCATCGGGGGGCCGGGCCGGCGACGCGATTTCCAGCAATATAAACGGCGTCAATGCTGCGGGTATTCTTGATATCGTCGAGCGGGTTTTTGTCCACCACGATCAGATCTGCCCACTTATTCGTTTCCAGGGTGCCCAGGTCCTTGGCATGCAGGAACCGGGCGGCGCTTCCCGTGGCTGCAGTGATTACCTGCATCGGAGTTAAGCCCGCCTGCACCATCAGCTCCATTTCCCAATGAGCAAAGTAGCCAGGAAAACGCCCCGGGGGTCCACTGTCAGTGCCAAATCCGTAAGGCACGCCCGCATCCGCAAGGGTCTTCAGGTTTTGTTCCGCGGTGCGTAAGAACCCCGGGTACATGCTGAAATCAGGATCCGATCGAATCTTCTGTTGATAGGCAGGGCTCTTCAACTTGGCCACGACATCGGCCGAGACACTGCGGGTGAAGAATGGATCGTTGGCAAAGGGAGGCGTTTGCCCGTAGACGAACATGGAACCTTCGCGGGAGAGCGTTTCCGCCATCTGCCAGGTTCCGTGCCGCTTCATGTCGTCGATGAATGCCTGATCGATGGGCTTGTCGCGGACACTGTGGGCGAGACCGTCCACGCCATAATCAACCAGCTGTTTGGCATCCTGCAGGTAGAAGATGTGCGCGACCACGCGCAGATGATGCTGGTGCGCGCTTACGATAATTGCTTGAGCGATGTCGTAAGGCATCTTCTTCTTCGTGCCCAGGTGGTCGTCCATCCAGAGCTTGATAAAGTCGACGTGCTTCGCGGCTTGAGCGGCGACCGCAGGCTCTACCTCCGCCACTGTGGCAACGCCTTGGTTCACCCCTTCCAGGCCGCCATAGCCGCCCTTGAAGACGAAACCTTGTCCGGCGGTGTAAATGCGCGTCTCGGCCGGGCGACCGGCGCGCTGTTCATCCCTAATTTTGAAAATGGAGTCCTTATCCGTGCCCATGCTGAGAACGGTGGTCACACCGTAAGAAGCATAGGTTTTCAGATCCTTCTCTACATTTTCCGGGGTGAAGAACTTCTCGTTTTGGTCCAGGCCGATCGTGGCCCCGAGGTGGACATGCAGATTGATGAGGCCGGGCATCACGTACTTGCCCTGCAGATCGATGACCTGCGCCAAAGGTGGCGCCTTCAGTTGCGCCGCCGGCCCCACCCATTGGATGCGCCCATTGTTGAGAATCATGGCCGCATGGGCCACGGGGGCGTGGCCGGTGCCGTCGATCAGGGTAAAGTTCTTGAGGACCTTGACTTCTGCAACCAGAGAAGTTGCAAACAACAGCACCAGGCAGACAAGGACACTATTTCGAATTCGTCCGGGCATCTTCGAGAATCCTCTTGGCGCGCGCCGGATTGAAGATACCACAGGAGCAGAAGCGAGACAGGTAGGTGGCTGCCTGCTCCGGGCTGCGGCGATTCTCCTTTACGAAGTCGATCATCTTCTTGGCCAGTGAGTGGCTGATCATTCCATGTCCGCACATGGTCGAGAGCATGGTCACTTGAGAATTCGGAATCTTTTCCGTTTTCCCTTCAAAGCCCAGGGAGTAGCCTACGCTGTGCCTGTCGATACAGGCATAGTTGCAGCACCGCTCCGCACCCTCTATCGAGGTAGAGATGTTGACGCTCATCCCCAGATTTTCTTCCTTGATGCGCTTGACGAACTGCTCCGCCGCATGGGGATTGTCGAAGACCGCGGCGCAGGTTGTGGGAATCGTGAGCCCCTTGACTACGCCTTCGAAGTCCGGCTTCATATTCCGCTTCCAGTGCGCCAGCGGACCCAGGTTCTTTGAGGGCCGCAACGCGCCTCCGTGCCGTGTTTCTCCCAGGTTCACCGGTTTATATTCCATCGCAATTTCCAGGAAGCGGTGGAGCTTGGGTAACGCATTCGGATCTTTGTTGCTCTTGCTGGGGATAGCAAAAACAATGTAATCGTCGCTGAAGCTCTCGGCAGTGCCGAAGCGATGGAGTGTATTGGTCATACGTTAGCAGTCTCCCTGGCAGGCTCGCCTGTGGGTTGAACAATCTGCCCCAAACCTATATTCGTCTTCGCGCGTTCCAGCTTATATCCCAACCGCTGAAGAATGGGAGCGACAATCACCTCTTCTCCGTGTTCCCCGCAGCGCGTCGCGACACCTAAGGAAATCACAGTGTCCAGGCGCTTCTCAACCTCCCAGACCAAGCGAATGATCTCTTCCGTGCGTGCGACCGGAACCTTGATCTCAACGATCGCCGACATGACCTTCTCATTCAGGATGTCCGGGCGCAGAGTTCCGGTAGCGACATCGGACATCAGCGAAGTAACCGGGTTCTTTTTCTCGAAGCTGACGTTCGCCTGGGCCAGGGCCCAGCACATTTCCTGGATCTCGCGGAAACGAACTCCCACTCCGGGTCTGCCAAATTCAATGGTGAAGCCTACATCGCCGACCTTCACTCTTCCCGTTACGTCGTTGGTCTTCACCTCTTCGGTGCCGCGGCCCTCGACGCCAGTCGATTCGTGGGGCACGCTCGGGTCAGAGAATGCGCGACGCACGACGCGCGGCCAGGTAAGCTCGTCGGGTTCGAAAGCGGCAGTGGGGCATACATCGGGTTCGGGTTCAAAGCGAATTCGTAACGCCGCAAAGACGCGACGCACAGTGCGCACCAGGGTAGGGTTCAGGTGTTCCTGACTCAGCCCGTTGTAGCAGGCATAGCACTCCACGCATTCGTCGCGATTAATCGTCGCCCGTTTCAGCACGGGATCGATGTAGATGGCCCCCATGGGGCAAACGTAGGTGCAGTTTCCACAAGCCACACACTTTTCAGGATTGATCTTCATCTTCCCTCCCTGATAAAGCAGGATCACACGATGATCTATCGTAGATATTAACATGACGATCGGGCGGCAAGACTTTGTCCTCCGGAGACCCTAGGGGTTATCATGGACCGCCCTCGAAAGACGTAAATCATTGAAAGGAAATGGCTATGGACCGCAGACAGTTTCTGACCAGTTCCGCCGCGCTGGTGGCGTCGGGCACCCTTCCGGCCGCTGCCCAGGCCCAGGCGTGTGCAGATCAGCCACGCCACGAGCCGTTGGACAAGCAGCAGCAGCAATACCGGATCGGATATACCACCAACACCCGAGGCGGTTGGGAAGGCGATCCCTTCAAAGGCATGAGGGAAGGCCGGGAAGCGGGGTTCCGCTACATGGAGATCTTCGGCGCCTCCTTCTGCCGCCCCGACACGCTCTACTACCCCGATAACGCAGAAGGGCTGATGCGCCGCATCTTCGAAATCGGCGTCAACTTCGTGAGCGTCACCGGCGGGTCAGCGACGGGAAACACGCGCTTTGAAGATCTTGACTCGCGTGAAGCAGTCATCGAGAACCATTTCGCCATGGCCCGCTTCAGCCGCCGGTTTGGTTGCCAAGTGCAAAAGACGAACACCGGACGCCGGCGGCCCGGCGGCACGACGGATGAGGACCTCAAGGTCATGGCGGGTACGATCAATGCGCTTGGCAAGCGTGTGAATGAAGAACTGGAGATGCAGCTTGGAGTTCATCCTCACCTGAACAGCCAGCTTCAGACTCAGCACGAGCTGGACTTCATCATGGCCAATACGGACCCAAAGTACGTTGGCCTGGTTCTCGACACCGGTCATTTCACCATGGCGGGAATGGATCCTTTGGCCATGGGGAAGAAGTACGGCACGCGCGTCCTGGAGTACCACCTCAAAGACACCAAGCCGGAAGACCGCGGAGGGACCAGGAACGTACCCGGCCCGGAAGTGGATCAGATGAAGACTCCCTATTTCTTCCCCATGGGCGAGGGTGGGGTGGATTTTCCTGGCCTCATGGCCTATCTGGACAGCATTCAATGGCGAGGCTTTTTAAACGTCGAGCTGGATACATCTCCCTGGCGTCCACCTCAGGAGAGCGCCAGGATCACGGCGAACTACATTCAGAATGTGCTAAAGATTCCGCTCTAGTGTGCTGCGTAAACTACATTGCCATGCAAAACTTCATCCCCGACCGTCGCGCCGTATCCTCAGAGAGGAAATCCGCCCCTGCGTCTCCGGACCCTGGCCCCAGCCACTCCACCTTCGCCAACCGCTTTAGCCCCTCGGAGGCACCGCCACCGCCGCCTTATATCCCCCTGATCACTTCTGTTCCAGACCTGGGAGTTCCTTTCTCTATAAAGAACCCCTTTGTCCACCCTCGCTGAGCTGCTAATCCGCAAAAGGACCCAAAATTATCAAATTTTACAAATCAGCCCCGCACGAGCCAGTGCCCTAGCAGAACCCCGTAGGAACGGGACGGGTGCCCCAGGTTCGCCATAGCGTACCTGGGCCGAAAAAGATGGGCGACCCGGATTTCCTGTGGAGCTTGTCGGCGCTGGCGGACTTCATGCGGCTTTCCTTAATGAAAGCCGCACACGCGGACCTGTTTGGCGCCATGTACAGGAAATCCGGGAAAGCCCTACCAAAAGTTTTTAATGTTCGATTCAAGAGGGCCTCCCTGGGGGGTCAAAATCCGGACCAGGGTTCAGTCATCCCTCACGTGAAAGCATTCGAAAACACCATTTTCGGCCCACGTACGCTGGTGCGAACGTGGGGCACCCGTCCTATTCCTTCGGACTTTGCTATGACACACACTCCTTCGGAATCGCTGACAGTAACCGCAGCCTCTGAAGCCCAGGGATGCGGGAGGGACCCAGACCTGGGCGTGCTCAAGTCAATCTTTCGCGCGACTTTGTTCGATCAAAGTACGTAGCTTCCTTAGTCCGCGAAGGACGGTGGTTCGTTCGTTGGTGCTCGCACCGCGAAGCGCCGTGGTAAGAGGGCTGATCGCAAGTTCCGGCATGCGATTCGCCAGGAAGTCGCGGACCATGGCGGATGGGGCGATGACGGTTGCGCGGCCATCTGCTTCATCCCTGCGGCGGATGACCATTCCGCGAGCTTGCAACCGGTCGACGATACCGGAGACGGTGCTGTGTGCCAGGCTCAAGCGGGCGCTGAGCTCTTTCAGGCTCAACCCCTCTGACTGGACCAACACCTGCATCACCATACGCTGGGGACCTGTAAGGCCGCCGCGCGCAAACTCGGTTTCCAATGGCTCGCGCAATCGCTGCCGGATGATGCCAAGGTGCTGGTCAACCTCTTGCGCCAACCTGAGCAAAGCTTCGTCTGCGGAAGATAACCGCGGCGTTTTCATTCCGTTCTTGTCATCGGTCGTTTGCTTATCTTCCTAAACGACGTAGGGGATCAACGCCTTTACCTGTCGCTGATAGTCTCGATACTCCGCGCCGAACTGTTCCAGCATAAATCGTTCCTCGATCCTCGACTTGAGCCAAAAAGAGAGCGACAAAATCCCCACTCCCAAGAGGCCGCGAATTTGGCCGAGAATGATCGCCACCCCGAGAAAAGCGAGGAGAAGCCCGCTGTAGATGGGGTGGCGAACGATGGTGTAGGGGCCGCGGCGAATGAGTGTGTGCCCCTGCTTCACGGTAACCGTCCCGCTCCAGTTTCCACCCAGCTCCAGGCGAGCCCAGATGGAGAAAGCGATACCCAGCAAAACCAGCAAGAGGCCGGTCATCCCGGTAAAATCTGAGTTCGGAACAAAGAGTCGTGCGCGCCAGCCCGACTGAAAATAACGGGTGAAAACAAGACTGTAGGCAAGAAAATAGAGTCCGATTTGGAGCAACCTCGAGCCGCTGGACTGGCTTCGAGCGCTAGGCTTGACGGTAAGCAGACCTAAAAGCCACACCGCAACCAACAGGGCAAAGAGATCGCAGGCAATCTGGTAGTAGTCGAGGTGCATCATGACGTCTCCATATACGTCGTATACGACGCATCGTATGCGACGTATATTAGCCCGCACCGCAGGCAAAAGGCAAGTGCGCCAGAGCAAAGACGGAAGAGGAGGATCGACCACGACGGACTTACGAGTAGAGCGCAGCCACCTCGTAGTCGTCGACGGAGGGAATCGTGAACTCGACGATTCCGCCCGCAGCCCGAAAGGGGATGTCCCTTCCGGCGCGCAGCAACTCGACCCGCGTAACATGCCGGCCCTGCGGCAGCCGTATCGAAACCTTCTGCTCGCCGATCGGGTAGAACTCCCGCACCCAACCTCGATGCACGTTGGGGTTGGTGTAGTTCAGTACATGCACGGCGAAGCCCGCCTCGGTCTCCCAGGCGAAGACCTCGACCAAGCCTTGACCTTCTATGGAAACGGGCGCGCCGGAACCGGTTACCCAGCGGATCGAGTTCTGCAGCAGGCGGCTGAGGTCGGTGCTTCCGGAAAGCCACATAGTGCGCTCGATATCCCCGGGGAAGTAAGCGAGCCGTCCCTTTTCCGTTTGCCGCAACACTAGTGCCGGCTCATTCGTATGCGGTTGCGGAGGGTAGGAGAGTTCCGGCGGGTACGCGGGAAAGCCTGGGATCACGGTGAGCACCGGGCTCTCGACGGGCGATAAAGGTACCCGGTACTCTGCGCCCGGCAAAATGCTGGTATCGGTAAAGCCCTGCAAGCACGGATGTTGTTTTTCGATCCGCGCATAATACGGATTGCTGTTGCCGCGCCTGCCGATAACCGCTCCTGATGCGTGAATGCCGAATACATCGCCCAGGCCGAAGTCGGCGCGGCGCACGTTCTGATCCGTATACATACTGCTCTCAAAGGTGGCCAGTAGCGAGCCGCCCTGGTCGACGTAGTCGCGCAGCTGCCGGCATTGCTGGTCGCTCAGCAAAGCGGTATTGGGCAAAATCAGCGCGGAATATTTCTTGAGCTGCTCGGGCTGCAATCTGTCCTCGTGCACAAAATCGAACAGGAAACGGCCTTCGAGCAGCGCATAGTACATGCCATTCATGTAGTGGGAGATCTGCACATTGTGCGGCGGCTTATAGAACAGCTGCGTGCGCTGGCCGATTAAGACGCCGATATTGGCGATCGAACGCTTATTCCCGAAATGGATGTCGTGCTTCGCTGTCCAATCGAAATACTCGTAGCCGATTTTCTTAAAGCGAAGATCTTCGCCGAGTCCGTTCTCACCGCCTATGGAGTGCACATAAGGCGTCATGCCGCTAGCCGAGGTCTCGTCAAGCCATATCCGCGCCTCGGCCGGAGACTTGGTGCTCTCTCGCCACCTTATCGATCCCGTCGACCATAGTCCCACGACGTTGGCGGCCATCTTGCCATCGAGCACCGCGTTGCACACGCGGCCTTGAAGCGTGCATCCCCAGATGGGTTCGTCCTGGCCGCCACGGCCCTGGTTATCCGCCTGGAACCACTGGCATATTTCGCCCAGGGTAGCCAGGTTCGGACCGCCATGAACGCCTCCGCCAAGGTTTGCGAAGTAGAAGCTACTTGCTTTCTTCGCCTTCGCAAGGCCGTCGTAGAGCTTCCACAAATAGAGAACGCGTTCATTGAACTTGTCCCAATAAGCGGGCGTTCCTGAGGCGGGGAGCTGGGTGCATTGTGTGCAGTAGCAGGTGGGTAGGCTGCCGAGCGGCGGCCAGCCATTCATGTAATGGGCATCCACATCGTAAAGCCCATTGATCTCGCGGATGATGGCCGGCATGTAGTCCGTCATGTAGCTGGTGAACATGCAGGTTTCGTAGAGCTCCGGATCGTCAGCAGCCGGGCGTGGATTGCCTTGGGCGTCGCGCTGAAACCATTCAGGGTGGGCGGCAAGCGCATCTCCCCAGTTGAGATCGGGACTCATGCGGGCGATGGTGCGGATGCCGCGCTTTTTAGCGGCAGCGTTCAGTTCGCCGAAGAAGTCGCGGCTGCCCAGGTATTTGCCCTTGCGGTGGAAGGGGACTTTGGTCTGATAAAAAGCAATAATACCGGTTACGCTTATGAAGGTGGCGCCTACCCGCAGGCGTGCCATGTAGTCGGCCCATTCCTCGACGTCCATGACCGCTGGGTCATGTTCCGTCAGATTCACCTGGGCGATCCGGCGTAGTTTCTGTTGCCATGGAAGTTCTGTCGCGTCCTCGGGGACACCGGCGTAGACGAGATTACTTTGGGTGGCAAGATAGGCAGCAGGAAACGCTGCTGCCCCGGTCTTCACAAAAGTGCGCCGGTTGATCATGGGAGTGTCCTTACGGAGAAAGTGAACTTACTTTCCTGCTGGAAAGCCGTGCTTTCAAAGAATAGTCTCTAGCGGTCACCCACCGGAGCCAGCCATGGGAAGCATTTGGCATAATTGACTGCGCAGGATACCGAGGCAGAAATGAAATTTGGGGTCAACACGTTCATCTGGTCCGCAACCTTCGATCAATCCAATTTTGGATTACTCCCACTCATCAAAGAGGCAGGTTTCGATGGAATCGAGGTTCCGCTGTTGCGGCCGGAGGCATTTGCCGCGTCCAGCATTCGCCAGGCCACCGAGGCTCATGGCTTGGAATGTAATGCCTGCACGGTCCTGGTGGATGGCCTTAGCCTGATCAGCGACAGCGCGGACATACGGCGCCGTACCCGCCTGCACCTGGAAGAGGTAGCAAAAACCGCCGCGGATGCGGGCGTCAAGATTGTCGCCGGACCCCTCTTCAGCCCGGTCGGCTACCTGCCGGGCCGGCGCCGAACCAGCGATGAGTGGAAGTGGGCGGTCGAGGGCTTTCAATCCGTGGGGGATACCCTGGCCGCCCATGGTGTGACCTTCGCTATTGAACCGCTGAACCGGTTCGAAACTTTCTTTCTGAACACCGCGGCCGACGCCGCAGCCCTAGCCGAAGAGATTGGCCACCCGAACATCGGCATTCTCTTTGACACCTTCCACGCCAATATCGAAGAAAAAAGTATTGCTGCGGGTTACCGCACCGTCGGTCCCCACCTCAAGCACGTTCATACCTGCGAAAACGACCGTGGCATACCCGGATCCGGGCATGTGGAATGGAAGGAAGTATTCCAGGCACTGCGTGACCTGAAGTATGATGGCTGGCTGACCATCGAGGGCTTTGGTTTCGCGCTCAAGGACTTGAGTGCGGCGGCGGCCATTTGGCGAGATATCGAACGCACGCCGGAATCGATCGCCTTCGAAGGCGTTAAGTTCTTGAAGAAGAGCGTTGCGGCGGGGGGCTAGTTGAGCACATAACTCAGGCAGTCTGAATCAACCGTAGCAACGGTGAAATCGTCGAAAAAGAGGGACGAAAATGAAAGCTCGTGCGCTCTGGATCGCGTTTAGTGTCGGACTGGGTCTCCAACTTGCCATGGTCATTACTGGCCACTTCGTGCCGGTGGTGAAGAACGGTGGCTTCGCTGTCGGCGGCATGGCGATTTCACTTTTTGCCGGCTTTCTGTACGCAAAACTCACACAAGCCGGATGGAGTGACAGCCTTGCCGGCGGCGCTCTCTCCGGCGGTGCTTGTGCACTGCTCGGCATCGCAGTGTCCGTGATCTTAAGGGATGTCCCGACGGCGGTGTTAGGGTTCGGCACAGCGGCTTCTGCGGTAACGGGGATAGCCGGCTCGGCGTTGGGTCGGCTGTTCCGCTAGAACGGATGGCTTGAGCTACCCCAGCGAACAAGTGATGGTGTTGATGCGTTGGCGTGCATCCACACCACCACCAGTCGACAGCTTCGGTTGCAACGGCTTCTGTATATCTATAACGGATTCGAGAAGGTTTGCGGGAGTCCTGCTGTTTGCTATTGGCCGGCGACAGCGACTGACCGTTCCTCAACAACGCTAGCCATCTCCTTCGCTTTCTTTTCGGCCTTGGTAGATTCAGCGGCTATTCCATAAGTGTCACCCTGAAGGATCACTCTATCGAAGTACAGAGTATCCCCATATCTCTCGAAGACGACCTTAGATTGAGCCGGAGGCTCAAGAGATTCGGTGGATTGACATCAATGTAGGCGCTGTGTGAACCGTCCTCACTCTTGACTACGGCTATCTTGTTAAAGAGATCGTCGGGTTGCGTAAGCGAATAGGAACCGCTCGGCATCCGGGTGTCGCCCACGTAAAACGGAAACGGAGCCGTAAATTTCACGCCGTAGGCGACCTGCGCGGCGAGCGGCATAACGGAAAATAGAGATATCAGTCCGATTCTGGTAACTAACTTACCTAAAGTATTCATAAAGATTATTCCCCTGGGTTTGATTTTTGACTACGTGCTCCTTTCTGTTTATTTAGACGGAAAATGCGGGATGGAGTTGCAAAATAATTGTGATTGTCGAGCGAGTTAGTTGTAACTTTCATAGTGACGTATGTTTCTTGATCAAGTGGGCGCATCTCCCACATCCGGCGGCGGCGTTCTCCTTATAATCTCCTTATAAAATGATTGCTGGTGCGACCTTCGGCCGTCGTGATCGCGTGGCAGACCCCTCGGGGGCAACACTGCGTGCCCAAGCCGAGCAACTAGTCGCGACAAATGATGGACGTCCCTGGAATAATGCTCGCTCGGGCAAACTCTGAGACCGGCAAGGACGTCTATTGATTTGTGTTTGCTCTGGCCATGTGCAGACAGAACTCGTTTGGACTATATTTGCGAAGGACACAATTTTGTCTCGCAAACCGCAGTTTTAACGGAGATTCTGAATGCCGCAAGTGGTCCGCTCACCGAAGGTATATGACGTTTGCATCATAGGCTCTGGCGCTGGAGGCGGGACCGCCGCCAAGGTGCTGGCCGAAGGTGGATTAAATGTTGTGATGCTCGAGGCGGGGCCCCTGCTGAATCCCCGCAAAGATTATAAGGAGCATGTGTGGCCTTACGCGCTGCCCCACCGCGGAGCCGATATCGGCGGCCGGGCGCGCCACGAGTTGAACGGCGAATTCCTGGCTCCCAACGGATTTTGGGAGATCGATGGCGAGCCCTACACCACTGCGCCGGGCACGAGCTTTCGCTGGTTCCGCTCGCGCATCGAAGGCGGCCGCACCAATCATTACGGACGCATCTCGCTTCGCGTCTCGCCCGCGGATTTGAAGGCCCGCTCGCGCGACGGCCTGGGAGATGACTGGCCGATCTCTTATGAAGAGATCGCGCCTTATTACGATAAGGTCGAATCGTTTATCGGCGTCTTCGGAACGAAAGAGAATCTTGCCTACGCGCCCGACGGAGTCTTTCTGCCTCCGCCCAAGCCCCGCTGTACGGAGACCCTGGTCAAGAAGGCCTGTGACCAGCTGAATATCACGTGTATTCCCTCGCGCATGGCTATCATTACCAAGCCGGTCAATGGACGCGCGCCGTGTCACTACTGCGCGCAATGCGGACGAGGCTGTATCAGCGCTTCCAATTTCAGTTCCAGCCAGGTGATGATTCCGCCCGCCCAGGCGACCGACCGCTTCACGCTGATTCCCAACGCCATGGCCCGGGAGATCGTCGTCGGCAAAGACGGCAAAGCGCAAGCCGTCTCCTACATTGACAAGACCACGCGCCAGGAAATGCGCGTCAACGCCAAAGCCTTCGTGTTGGCAGCGAGTTCCTGCGAATCCGCCCGCTTGTTGCTTAATTCGAAATCCACCCTTTTTCCTGATGGTCTGGCGAATTCATCCGGGGTGGTTGGCCGCTATCTCACCGATAGCGTCGGGACCACTGTAACGGGTTATTTTCCGCAACTGGCCGGGGTCGCGCCGCACAATCACGACGGTATCGGCGGTATGCACATGTACATGCCGTGGTGGAGGGCCGACCAGAAGAACGATTTTCCCCGCGGCTACCACATCGAGTTTGGCGGAGGACGGCACATGCCCAGCGTGGGCAGCTTCGATGGCGTATGCCATGAGCATGAGGGCTACGGAGCGTCGTTGAAGCAGAACGTGCGCAGCAAATATGGAAACTTCATCGGATTCTCGGGCCGCGGTGAGATGATCCCCAATCCCGATACCTACTGCGAGATTGATCCCAATGTAGTCGACAAATGGGGTATCCCGGTGCTGCGCTTCCACTTTGCCTGGAGCGATCACGAGATCAAGATGGCCAAAGATATGCAGGAGACCTTTCGCGCCATCATTGAAGCCGGCGGAGGCACTGTCACCAGCCCGGCCAAGCCGGACCCAAGGGGTACCTACGGAATCTCCGAGGGCGGAGAGATCATTCATGAACTTGGCACCGTGCGCATGGGTGACGATCCAAAAACTTCGGTCCTGAATAAGAATTGCCAGGCCCACGACGTCAAGAACCTGTTCGTCGCTGACGGCGCACCGTTCGTGACGGGTCCTGACAAGAACCCGACGCTCACCATTACGGCGCTTTCGTGGAGAACTTCAGAGTACCTGCTCGATCAGGCGAAAAAAGGGGAGATATAGCATGTCTGTATCCCGGCGTGATGTGTTGAAGTCGCTCAGCATGGGGGCCGCTGCGACCTCAGTGTTGCGAGTCATTCCGCTGCAGGCGGCGGAGTATGCCCACCACATGATCGACTCGGAAAAGGCCGCGAGCAAAGCGGGTGTATACACGCCCAAATATTTTCCGTCGCAACAGTACAAGACTCTGCAATCGCTATGCGAGTCGATCTTTCCGGCAGATGCCGACTGCGGGGGCGCCACCGAGGCGGGTGCTCCGGAGTTTATTGACCTGCTCACCAGCGAGAATCCGCACTATCAGCTGACCCTCGGCGGCGGTCTGATGTGGCTCGACTCGGCGTGCCTGGATCGCTACGGAAACGCCTATCTCGATTGCACGCCACAGCAGAAAACCGAGATGCTCGATCGCATCGCCTATCGCAAGAACATCGCGCAGGATCCAAGCCTGAGCCAGGGAGTTGCCTTCTTCTCGTTTTTGCGCAACCTTACAGCGGACGGCTTCTTTACCAGCAAGATTGGCATCGAGTATCTGGGTTACATCGGAAATGGGTATCTGGCGGAATTTCCCGGGTGTCCACCGGTGCCAGGCGTCTAGCCTTATAACCAACAGGGCCCGAAAGAGAACCGCAGGTCTCTCCACTACGCTCCCCCGGATTTCCTGTCGAACTTGGTGGCGTTGGCGAACTTCATGCGGCTTTCTTTACGGAAAGCCGCACACGTGGTCGTTGGTGGGTGCCGCGTAGCAGGAAATCCGGGTACGCTCCGGTCGAGATGACAATTCTTCTTGTGCAACAAATTTGTCATCCCGACCGGAGCGCAGCGTAGCGGAGGGACCTGCGGTTCTCTTTCGGGTGTGTTCTATCGTTCGGGACGCCGTTTGCGTAGCCATACTAATCCCTCGGACGTGCCCGCCCTCGGCCGGTACTCGCAGCCAATCCAGCCGTCGTAACCAAGTTCATCGATCAGGTCGAACACGTAGTCGTAGTCGAGTTCCCCGCGGTCGGGCTCGTTGCGTTCGGGCACACTCGCGATCTGGATGTGCCCCACGTTCTTTGGCTCTGTGCTGCGCAGATACTTGCGCAGCTTCATGCTCACGTCGCCTTCTACAATCTGGCAGTGATAAAGATCCATCTGCACCTTGAGCGCGGGGCTGCCGATCTCGTTCACCACCGCATGCGCTTCATCCTGCCGGTTCAAAAAGTATCCGGGCATGTCACGTGTATTAATCGGTTCAATCAGCAACTGAATGCCTGCAGACGTCGCGAGTTCGGCGGCCCACGCCAGGTTGGCTTTAAACGCACCCCGCATAGCAGCCCGTTCCACTCCCGCTGGCTGCAGGCCAGCCATCACATGCACTCGCGGGCATCCGAGCGTCTGCGCATACTCGAGCGCAGTCTGTATTCCTAAACGAAACTCTGCTTCTTTGCCCGGCAGAGCAGCCAGGCCTCGCTCGCCCGCGGCCCAATTTCCCGGCGGAGCATTGAGCAAGACCTGAGTTAGGCCGTGCTCATGCAGCCATCTGGCCAGATCGTCCGCCGGATACTCGTAAGGGAACAGATACTCCACTGCCGTAAACCCATCCTTGGCGGCGGCGGCGAAGCGAGCAGGGAAGGGATACTCCCCATACATCATGCTAAGGTTTGCAGCGAAACGCGGCATCAGGTTGAGTCCTAGAATGAGAAGCTACCACGAAGCCCCAAATTGCTTACGCAGTTGATCGATCTGCTCGGGCGTCAGCGGCTCGGGCTTACGGTCGGCGAGCAACCAGAGTCGCGCCGTTTCCTCCAACTCTTCGAGGGCGGCCATCGCAGCTGCAAGCGTGCTGTGCCACACATTGGGACCGAGCCGATCCAGCATGACCGCGTGGATCGGCGCCCCCCGCGCCTTCATTTGCTCGATAGCCAGGGCCACCAGTTCACCCACCGTCGCGTCTCCGGGACGGTAATACTCGATCAGCGGCACATGCCCTACCTTCATCACGTAATAAGGCGTTATGGGCGGCAGGATATCCTCGCGTTTCCAAACCCCAGTCAATGTGAGCGCAACCAGGTGGGTTGAGTGCGTATGAATCACGCAGGCGGCGTCCGCGTCCGCGGCATAGATGCGCCGATGCAGCATCAGTGTCTTGCTGGCGCGCTCACCGCTCAGCTGCACACCATCCGCTCCAACTTTGGCAAGAACATCCGGCGTAAGGAAACCCAGGCATGCCTCTGAGGGCGTGATGAGAAACCCATCGGTCAAGCGAACACTGATGTTTCCTGCCGTGGAATGAACGTAGCCGCGCTCAAAAAGAGAGCGGCCCACGCGACAGATCTCTTGCCTCAGTTCCATTTCATTCATAAGTCACAACACAAAGGCAAAGGCCTTATTGAAAAAGTCAGGCGATCCGAAGTTACCCGATTTTAAAGCGATGTGGAGTCCGCCTTCCGCGGCGGCGGAAGATGCAGCGTAGCACCAGGGCACTCCGGGATCGATCTGGGGGCCAATCTGCATTTGCCGGATCTCGAGAGCTTGCACGCAAATACCCGCTGTTTCTCCTCCTGCGACCACCAGGTTTCCTACTCCGCGTTGGACGAAAGCGCTTGCCAGGGCCGACATGGCCTGCTCGACAATCGCGCCCGACCGGGCGACGCCGAGCTGGGCGTGCGCTGCCGCAACCTCCTCAGGCTGCGCAGTCGAGTAGACCAGCAGCGGCAGCGCGTCTTCGCAGCGCCAACACGCATCGGCCCATGCCATTGCCCGGGAGATTTCGAGCTCCATATCCGCCGCAAGCCGCAGCGGGTCCAATGGGTAGGCCTCGCCGCCATCACGAATAAAGCGCTGCACCTGCAGATTGGTGGCAACTGAGCAACTACCCGCGAGGATCGCTTTGCGTCCCCGCGCCGGCGGCAGGCGGACTTGCGTTGACGGAGTAAATCCCCAATTCCGCGGCAGGCTGTCGCCGAGCCCGGAGCTGGCGGTGAGAAACAACGAGTCCCGCAGCGCCTCGCCAAGTCTGTCCAGGTCTTCTTTGCTCAAAGCATCGACGATGGCGATCGCAGTGCCTTCCGCTCGCAGCTCGTGCATGCGCTGTTGGATCAATTCTGCCGATTGCGCTACGACCCGGTAGTCAATCAGTCCAACTTTGCGGCCTTTGACAGGACTCAGCTGTGCTTGCAGCACGCGCACCAGGTTGGCATCGGTCATCGGGGTGAGGGGATGATGGCGCATGCCACTGTCGGAGAGCAGCGTGTCTCCCACAAACAGATGACCATGGACGACGGTTCTCCCTGTCTCAGGAAATGCCGGGGTGGCGATGCTGAAGCCACAATTCAATTCATCCATCAGCGCCTCGATCACTGGACCAATGTTGCCCGCCGCTGTGGAGTCGAAGGTCGAACAGATTTTAAAGTAGATCTGGCGCACACCTTGTTTTCGCAGCCAGCGGCAGGCATGCAGAGATTGCTCAACCGCCGCGGAAGCAGCCACCGTCCGCGACTTCAGCGCGACAACCACAGCGTCCGCTTCGAGTCGCTCATCGTTTGGGGGGACTTCCACGGTGAGAACGACCCGCATGCCGGCGCGCACCAGGTTGTTTGCCAGATCCGTAGCGCCGGTAAAGTCATCTGCGATGCATCCTAAAACAGGGCTGCCGGGCGGCACCTCTGACGCAGAACTGCTTGCCTTCAAAGTCCTTGCTCTCTTTGAAACTGGCGAATAATTGAGATGAAATCGGGATCGGCCGCCAAGCCCAAGTGGCGTGCGCGGGCGCTCTCGAAGGCGGAAGCCCATCCGCCCACCATCGCGGCTATTCTTTCGTCTTTTTCGAAGCGCACTCGTTCGCGCGCTGCGCGGCCTGCCACGACTTCCAACGCATCCAGCATCTCGCTGACGCGAATCGTCAACCCGGGCAGGTTCACGGCGGTCGCGCCGCCCCAGTCATCGGGCGAAGCCTCGGCGGCCTTGAGCAGGCCCTCGATCGCGCGTTGTGGCGAAGCGACGGCTACGGTTGTCTCTGGCGTCACAGGGCACACTGCCTGCTGACCATTCAAAGGCTCACGGACGATGGACGATAGAAAGCCAGACGCAGCGGCATTGGGCCGCCCCGGGCGCACCGTAACCGTCATCAATCGCACGCTGCGGCCATCGATCAACCCGCGACGGGTATAGTCCGCCACCAGTTGTTCGCAGATAAATTTCTGCACTCCATACGACGACTGCGGTACAGGCAAGGTGTCGTCGTGGATGACGCGCGGCATCGGCAGGTCAACATCGCCACCGAAGACGGCTACGGAACTGGAGAAGACAAAGCGCGGCCTGTCCCCATCGCGTAAAGCGTCAAGCAGAGCGCGGGTGGTATCCAAATTTGATCGCAGGCCGAGATCGAGGTCCGCCTCGCACTCCGCAGAAACCGCCGCGGCGAGATGAAAGATCAGGTCAAAGTTTTCCTGGCCCAGGGTCTTGGCCTGGTCTATCAACGTGCCTGTATGGGCCCGGACACGCTCGTCGGCTGCCACGTCGGGCGGGGGTGGAACCAAATCGGCCAGCACCAGCCCGGCGAGTGGGCCGCCAGCAAGATGCCCGCGCTGCAGGATTGTGCGCGCCAACCTGGCTCCGAGAAAGCCCGCTCCGCCCGTGATGAGCACTTTCAACCTATTCGGGTTATCCATTGTCATTCGATCCTTCTTGCCTCCTGCTGCTCTGTCATCGCAAATCTATAGGTCGGCGAACTCCATCGTATCCCCTTAGCCGAGACCAGACTAGAGGCTAAACTGGTGCCGAAGAGACGATAGAATCGGGATGCCGGACGGAGAAACTCGCACCAGTCATCCTGCGTCCGGAGCCTGTCCAATACTGTGTACACGGAGTCTATGGCCAAAGATCTCAAGTCTCGTCTTTCCCTCGATACGGTCAACGAGGCAATCGTAGACGCTTTGATCGAAGGGAAAGGCCTGGGAAAGAAAATACGCCGCCTTCGATTGAAGCGTTCCATGGGCCTGGTTGAGCTCGGACGGGAGGTGGGGCTCTCCCCGAGCTTTCTCTCCCAATTGGAGAACGGGCGGGTGATCCCAACGCTGAGAAATTTAGCCCGGATCGCGATGGTATTTAAGAAAGAACTCTCCTACTTCTTCGCCGACGAGAATGAAACAGTCTTTCGTATTACGCGGGCCAAAAACCGAATCCGACTCTTGATGGGCGAATTCCTGATATCGGACAGCATGAGTGTGCTGGTTCCGGACCGTCATATCGTTCCCTGCGTCGCTGATTTTCTGCCGGGTGTTGCGGATGCCGCTTTCCATCCTCAAATTTTTCCAGGACTCGAGCTGGTCTATGTGATTGAGGGCTCCCTCACGCTTTCAACAGCAGATAAGACGGAACTGCTGCAGGCCGAGGATAGTGCCTGGATCGATGGCAACACCACGCGCCTGTACCGATGTCACGAAGATAAGCCTGCGAGAGCGCTCATCGTTACGTTTGCGCTGCAATCATGAAGAAAGACCTACAAAGCAAATCCGCCCGCCAGCTTCGCCGCTTTCACCTTCTCATTCACTTGTCCCACAGCTCGCAGCGCGCTCAGAGCCGCGCCCTCTTGCCAAGCGACCATGTGGCTCACGTGATCGCCCGCGAAGATGATTGGCCCATCAGGCTCGATGAGCGTCTCGTAACCCGGATTGATCTGCATGCGTGCCGCGGCCTCGCCTGTCTGCCGCGTTAGGCCAAATGGTCGCCACCTCTCCTGTCCAGGCCCATACGCCCGAATCCACGAGCCTTCGTTGTGCGGTATCTTTCCCCAACTCACGTACATCGGCTTTTCCAGCTCCTTGCCGTGGCCGGGATGCAGCCGCTCGATAGACTTGCGGCTTTCCGCAAACTTCTGCTCCATGGTGAGTCCTTCTAACGAGGAGCGCGACTCCTCGGTGTATCCGCTCACCAACACGCCCCGTGGGGTAAACATCCCTGCCGAAGGAAACCAGATGGGACTACAACCCACGTTGACGAACTCCAGCCCGCCGTAGATGTTGTAATCCTGCTCCCAAAATCTACGGCTTTCCCATGCGATCTTGTAGGCACTGGCATACGTGCACTCGTCGATCACCTTCTTGTACGGCGCGCTGAAGTCGTTGGGCGTCTTTTTCAAAATGGTGAGCGGCATGGTACAGATGCAGTAATCCGCCTCGATCACTTGCGCCGAGCCTTGATCCGTATACCCAATCTTGACTCCCTTCGTCGTCTTGCGAATTTCTGTGACTGGCGCGTTGTATTTCACCACGTCACCCAGTGCCCTGGCGAACGCATAAGGAATGCGGTCCATTCCACCCACTGGCTGGAACATGGTCGCCTGCATATCGAACTGCTCATCGAAGAGCATGCTCTGCCAGAAGTCCTCATCCAAGAGGGTGTGCATGTCGATGGGCTTGCTCAGCTCGCCCGTCTGGTCGCCTGCACCTGCCATCTCGGCGTATCCGGCGCGATCGCTTCCGCTATACTTACCCGCTTCGTCCAGCGGACCGTACGTTCTCAAAAAGCTGAGCATCCGGTCGCGGTCTTCTTTGGATAGGTCCTGATTGAGTGCTCCCTGGTTGATCGTCTTTGCCAGCAGCTCGCTCACATGTCCACGGGTATCGTTTTCAACCTGGCGCAAGACTACCGGCTTCCCGCCGTTTGCGTTATCGTTTTGCAGGAAGGCGGAGCGGGACATATTCACCTCCACCTCGAGCGCGACGCCCAGCTTCTGACAGTAGCCCAGCATGGTCTGATGGACGGAGGGTAGCCGCCCTGGTCCGAAATTCTGATAGTGTCCTTCGTCCCACGAGCAGGTCTGCGTCGTTCCGTCCAGGAAGGTTACTTTGTCTCCACCGCGAACCGTCCAGTTTCGTCCCCCTGGTCTCTGCCGGCTTTCCAGAACAGTACATTCGTATCCCAGGGCACGGAGTTCGTAGGCTGCCACCAGCCCCGCGATCCCTCCGCCCAGAACGACTGCCCTCACTCCTTTGCCCGACCCTGGCGCCGCTCGTTCAACCTGTGCAGCAGTTGCCGGCATCAGGCCCATCCCTTGCATCATCAGGAAAGCGGCGCTATATCCGCCTGCCCGTCCTACGCGATTCAAGAACTCCCGTCTGCTTAGCGTCATCGTGCTTGTTTCCCTTTCCGAAGAAGAATTCGGCGTACCGTTGCATGGGCCGCAGCGACCCGGATCTCCTGCACGTGGCTCCATCCCACGACTGCGTGTGCGGCTTTCAGTGAGGAAAGCCGCATGATGTTCGCCAACCCCACCAAGCTCCGCAGGAAATCCGGGGGCGTCGATCAGTTCGATTAGGGTCCCGATGAGACAGAGATCGATTACGCTCCCCGGGCGGGGAGCGAACAAATGTATCCGGCGGCGTGAAAAACTCAGTCTATCGCTTTTTTGGCAGTTCGCCCACTCTGAGTGGAGCTTCGCCAGGGTTGATAAAGATGCCTCGCGTAGATATAACCAAGGCCAGACCTGGAGGCGGCCTCTCTGATGCGGTTTACGCGACGCGACACAATTAAATTGCTGGGCTACTCGGCCGCTTGGGCGGGGACAAGAGGCGCGTTGGGCCAGGTACCCACGCTCCCCATCACCCCAGGACCTTTTCAGGGTACGCGCGGCTCGCTCGACGCGTACCGCGTCCCGGAGTGGTTCCGCGATGCAAAATTCGGGATCTGGTCCCATTGGGGACCACAGTCCGGCGTTGAGGACGGCGACTGGTTCGCGCGCAACATGTATATCCAGGGCAGCCCGCAATACGAGTACCACCTCAAAACCTACGGCCATCCCTCCAAGGTAGGCTACAAAGACCTGATCCCGATGTTCAAGGGTGACAAGTGGGATCCTGAGCATTTGATGGACTTGTATGTGAAAGCCGGCGCCAAGTATTTCGTCAGCATGGGCGTTCACCATGACAACTTCGATATGTGGAATTCGAAGTATCAACCCCGCTGGAATGCGACCGCGACCGGGCCCATGCGAGACATCGTCGGGCTTTATAAGCAGGCGGCGCGCAAGCGCGGACTACGCTTCGGAGTCAGTGAACACCTCTCCAATAGCTTCGACTGGCTCGCGCCGGCGCACACCAGCGACACCACTGGCCCATTGGCCGGCGTTACCTACGACGGCACCAACCCGTTTTTTGCTGACCTCTACCACAGCTATACGCTGATGCCACCCGACTTTGCCAAGACTGCGAAGGCTATGGGCCGCGTAGCGCCCGACGATTGGAAAGAGCAATACTTCAACCGGATCAAAGACCTGATCGACCAGCATGAGCCCGACCTGCTTTATACGGATGGCGGCATTCCGTTTGACGAATATGGACTTGGCACCGTGGCCGAGGTTTACAACGTGAGCGCCCGCCTGCACGGCGGCAAAGTGGAAGCCATCTACTGCAGCAAGGTAGCCAGCGACTGCACGGTCGGCACTTGTATCGTTGACCATGAGCGTGGGGTTGCCGACGCCATCTCCACCGAGCCGTGGCAGACTGACACCTGCATTGGCGTTTGGCACTACAAACGAGGACAGGTGTACAAGACCCCGAAAAAGGTGATTGACCTGTTGGTGGACATCGTCAGCAAGAATGGCAATCTGCTGTTGAATTTTCCCCTGCCGAACAGCGGTGAACTGGATGCTGAGGAAATGAAGGTACTCGATGGCATAACCGGCTGGATGGCCGTCAACAGCGAAGGGATCTATGGTTCACGGCCGTGGAAGATCTATGGCGACGGACCGTCGACCGAGGTGGCGGTTTCCCAAACCGGCTTCAACGAGAGCAAGCAGCCCGGTTTGACGGCGCAGGATGTGCGCTTCACCACGAAGGGAAAATTTCTGTACGCGTACGTCATGGGGATACCGTCCGGTGAATTCCTCATCAAGCCGCTGGCGGCCAACAGTCCTCAGCAGCCTGGAAAAATCCTCAATGTGCAATTGCTCGGATACAAGGATAAGCTGCATTGGAAGCAGGACAACCATGGTTTGAAGGTGCGGATGCCGGCAGCCAACCTGTCTGATATGGGCATCACTTTGAAAGCCACGTTGGCCTGAAAGGCTCAAACACGAATGAAGTTGCTGATCAGTGCTCTTTTGTTGTTTCTCTCCGGTCCGCTATGGGCGCAGGGGGTAGATAATTCCATGCTTCTCCATCCACCTGCGGACAGCTGGCCTCTGTACCACGGCACGTACGACGGGCAGCGTCACAGCAAGCTGGAACAGATTACCCCGCAGAATGTCTCCACCCTGGCTCTCGCATGGGCTTTTCAAACCCACCAGAACGCAGAAATCAAATCCACCCCGCTCCTCGTCGATGGCGTGCTGTACTTTACCGTGCCCGACAACGTTTGGGCTCTCGATGCGCTCTCAGGTCACCAGCTCTGGCACTACACTTACCCGCCCAACCACGGCTTGCACATCGGCAGTCGCGGCGTAGCCATGTACAAGGATTGGCTGTACTTTCTGGTCCCGGATGGGCACCTGGTATCGCTCAACGCCAAAGATGGCAAGGTGCGCTGGATGGTTGAGGTCGCTGATTCCACCAAGGGCTATTGGACCAGCATGACTCCGCTGGTCGTGGGCAATCACTTGCTGCTTGGTACCTCGGGCGATTTCGATAACCTGGTGGGATACATCCGGTCGGTCGATCCCGAGACCGGCAAGACGCAGTGGCAGTGGGATGCCACGCCACCCCTGGGCACACCGGGGGCAGCGACCGGCGGCAATACGTGGATGACAGGCACTTACGATCCCGACCTTAACCTGGTGTACTGGGGAACTGGAAACCCCACTCCGGTCCTCACCGCCTCGACCCGTCCCGGAGAGGATCTCTATACCTGCAGCATTGTGGCCCTCAACCCGGACACAGGAAAACTGGTGTGGGCCTTTCAGCCGTCGCCCCACGATACCCATGACTGGGATGCGGCTGAGACCCCGGTGCTGGTGGACGGAATGTTTCACGGCAAGCCGCGCAAGATGCTGCTGCAGAGTTCCCGCAACGGTTATTTTTTCGTGCTCGATCGAACCAACGGCAAAAGCTTGCTCACCGTTCCGTTTGGGCCGGTTGACTGGTCGCTTGGGGTCGACAAGCAGGGGCGTCCCATACCTAACCCGGCCAAGGAACCGGCGCCCGATGGGCGTTTGATAGCGCCTGACGAGGGTGGAATGGCCAACTTTCGATCCCCCAGTTTCGACCCGAAGACCGGACTGTTCATTGTCTCCGCCCATCCCAGCTACTCCCTTTACTTCGCCAAACCAGCCGATGGCACCTACGGTTGGGCTGGGGCTGATTATGACCTGTGGAGCAAGGGCGTTATTGAGGCAATCGATTACCAGACAGGCAAGATACGGTGGACGCACGATCTGGGACCCGGATCTCCAGGTGCGGGAGTCATGACCACGGTCACCGGGCTCACCTTCACCGGCGATGTCAACGGCAATTTTCTTGCTCTCGACACCAAAACTGGCAAGACCCTCTGGCACTCTGGCTCGGGGGGAAGAATTGGTACCTCGCCCATCAGCTTTGAACTCAACGGGCGGCAATACCTGGTGAACAGCAGCGGCGGAGTGGTCTTCGCATGGACTCTGCCGCCGGCGGCTAACGCTGGCCAGTAGACGATAAATGTAACCTTGCTTGTATCATTGAGCATCGTTATAGGAGTGCCACGCCCAGCCCAGGTAGTGTGGGTTGTTGCTCAAATCCTGCTGTACGGTTTTGAGCATGTTGGGGAGCTGGCTCTGGTAGTCGGGAGTGCGCAGACCGATGGCCATTTTTGCCAGGTGGGTCTCACTCAAACCTTGGTACGCCATGCTGAAGTAGTTCTCGCTGGCTTGGCGAAGCTTATCCGCCTGGGCGGCGCTGCTCTGTCCGTCGGAAGGGTTGCTCAGCTCGTAAAGCATCAGCGTTAGCCGCGGCAGGGAAGACATCAGCGCCTGGCGTTGGCCCAGGTCGCCTTTGAGGAATTTGTTGGGAATGTCCGCATTGACGGTCATCCGGTTCTGCTCGGCTAGTGCGCGCACTTCGCGATAGGTTTCCAGCAGGTCCGGCAGGAACACCAGGTTTCCCGGGCCCTTGTTTTCCGGGCGCTGATGCGGCTCCACGTCGAGATGGATGCCGTCGAATCCACTGCGCGGATGCTTTCGATTAAACTCGAGCACCGCCCGCACATGGCCAAGCAGCTTGTCCCGGTGTGCGCCCGGCTCATCAGCGTTCACACTCGATAGCAGCGCCTCCACCCGGATCCCGGATCGATGAAGCGAGGCGATGACCCCGGCGACCTCCTGTTCTTCCGTTGCATCGGCCTTGTCCGGCGAGTAGGAAAGGTATACCTCGTTGACCGTTTGTGCCCGGCAGAAATTAACTAAGGCCTCGCCGCTGTTGGGGGCGGCGAGAACCGAAGGGGTCTTCCATACCCACAGCCCATGCACGAAAGGTTGCTGAGCAAAGGCGGCGCCGCTCATTGCCACCCATAGCAAACAGATTGTTGACCGCATAGGAGAGTCCTCTCCGAATAAGTTTCTCACTTGTGTAGTCACCCGGGTCTAGGTAGGCTGGTTTGGCACTGGAGGAAGGTTCAAGATGCAGCGTGTAGGGATTGCATGTGCGGTAGCGGGTTTAATGCTTTCGGGAGTGGCTCTGGGGCAGTCCAGCCCGCTGGCGAGTGAGGCGCAGGCGGCCTACGCGCGAGTCAAACCGAACATAGTCAAAGCAGCGGAGAAGATGCCGCCGGAGGATTACGGCTACAAGCCCACTCCGGATATTCGGACCTTCGCCCGGGTGGTGAACCATGTCACCGAGGCACAGTTCCACATTTGCGGCGCCGCGAACCATGTGGATCCGGCCGCGTCTCCGAAGGTTCCAGCCGATACCGCGGATAAGGCTGCAATCATGGAGGCGTTGAATGCGTCCTTTGCTGAGTGTGACAAAGCCTACGCCGGCTTGACCGATGCCAACACGACCGAAATGCTTCAGGCTGGCCCGGCGAAACGGTCGCGCTTGAGCTTGTTGTGGGGGAACATCTCCCATGACAACGAGCAATATGCAACCCTGGCGTTGTATCTGCGATTGAAAGGGCTAGTCCCGCCCACCAGCGAAAAATAGCAGTCGATCGTTCCACCGGCGCGCGAGCAAGCGCGCTTCTATAGCAAATTATATCGTGACACGATATAATTAGAACATGAACGGAATTTCGAAAAAGGCTGCACCGCAAAGGCTGCAAACATTGGCGGAGTTTCGCTATGTCCTTCGCCAGTTCCTGCACTTTAGTGAAGCAGCTGCAGCAAAAGCAGGTCTTCATCCACAACAGCATCAACTCTTACTACAGATCTTCGGCATTCCTGACGGGGTGGAGCCCACCATCTCGTATGTGGCAGAAAGGCTGGGATTGCGCCATCATACGGTCGTTGAGCTGAGCAAACGCTGTGAGGAGCAGGGTTTGATTCGACGTACACAAAATACCCATGATCGGCGGTCGGTGATTTTGCAAGTCACTACCCAGGGGCGGCAACTTCTGCAATCCCTTTCCGATGACCACGCACACGAGTTGTATGAACTGGCGCCGCGGCTGATCTCAGCTTTGACGCAGATCCGCAATTCCCATGGCGCAGGAGACAGTGGGGGGCGCGTCAACGCGAGAGAGCAAAGGGTGACAAATGAGGTCTGAGCCTTCGGTTCTAAGAGATTTCACAGTCGACAGGAGGGTATGGCTACTTTCCGGGGTTGCCATCGGCATCGGCGTATGTGCCACTATGTTGGCGGTATTACTGTTACGCTGCATCGCTCTCTTTACCAACCTGTTTTACTATCACCGGCTGAGCACCGTCGGAGTTTCGCCGGCGGGCAGTCCTCTGGGTTATTGGATGGTTATCGTGCCGGTCCTAGGCGGCCTGCTGGTGGGATTGATGGCACGCTTTGGTTCGGACAAGATTCGTGGGCACGGAATTCCAGAGGCGATCGAAGCGATTCTCCTTCATCGTGCAAAAGTGGATCCGAAAATTGCTCTCTTGAAACCTGTCTCCGCCGCGATCGCGATCGGATCGGGCGGACCCTTCGGGGCGGAGGGCCCGATCATTATGACCGGGGGAGCGGTCGGATCATTGATCGCCCAGTGGATGCGTGTTACCGATGCAGAACGGACCACGCTTCTGGTAGCGGGAGCGGCTGCGGGCATGTCCGCGACTTTTGCTACGCCCGTGGCTGCCATCCTTCTGGCGGTCGAGCTCCTGCTGTTTGAATGGAGACCCCGGAGCCTGGTGCCCGTGGCGATCGCGAGTGTAACCGCTGCCGTCCTGCGTGTTTATTGGTTGGGAGCCGGTCCCTTGTTCCCGATGCCGGCCATTGCTGTGACGCCAAATGTTCGCGTTGTCGTAGGGGCGTTGCTGCTGGGCGCGGTGATGGGCTTGGCGTCTGCCGCGATGAGCCGCATGATGTATGCCTTTGAAGATATCTTCGAGCATCTTCACCTGCACTGGATGTGGTGGCCGGCGCTCGGAGGAATCGGCATCGGCGTGGGCGGTCTGTTCTTTCCCCGGGGACTGGGGGTAGGTTACGACAATATCGCACAGCTACTGCGTGGCCAAGCCACCGTCGGCTTGATTGCCGGGTTGCTCATTGCAAAGTCGCTGATGTGGGCATTCTCGCTGGGCTCAGGAACCTCAGGCGGAGTGCTGGCCCCATTACTGATGATTGGTGGCGCGGTGGGCGCGCTGGCTGGACATCTGGCGCATGCCTCTGCCGAGGCGCAGGCCTTTTGGGCTCTCATAGGAATGGGATCGATGCTCGCGGGCTCGCTCGGTGTTCCCCTGACGGCGATTCTGTTCAGTCTGGAGGTGACGCACTATCTCCCAGCGCTGCTGCCGCTAACGATGGCCTGCATTGCGTCTTATTTGGTGACATCGTTGCTGATGCCCCGCTCAATTCTTACCGAAAAGCTAAGCCGTCGCGGGTACCACCTGAGCCGGGAATATGGTGTTGATCCACTTGAACTGGTGATCGTTCGGGAATTGATGACTCCGGTCCAGCGGACGAAGGCAGCGTTGCCTGCGTTCTATACATATTCGGACGGAACTGCACGCGGGGCAGCGGAGATCATGGCGACAGAAGGCCTAGCGACGCTGCCTGTCGTCGACCGTAAAAGCCAGGAGATTTGCGGAACGATCTCCCTCAACGACCTGCTTCGCGGTCGTACCCGATCGATGGAGCGTGAGAACGAACGTTTGCGTTTATTGGGCCAAACACTCCCGGATCGTCGTCGAGCATCTGCAGGGAACTAGTGAATCTCCCCGAAATGAACATCCTCAGGCTTTGTTGGTTCATCCAGAATCTGGATGGTCGTGGCGGGGCCCAGGTTCGCGGGCGGAGTCCACGCCTGCAGCGCCCACACCACCTGCTTCGACGGTGTCAGCTCCAGGGCCTGCACTGTTCCTGGGGAGTTCACTGAGGATTTGTTCCATTCGTTGACCCAGTTGTTGACCAGCGTATCTCCGTTCGGCAGCCGCCAGGCTTGTTGCAAACTGGCAAAGGTGTAGCCCGGCACGTCGGACGGAGCGAAGCTCCACACCGAATCTCCACGGCGTGTCACCTCCCGCACACCGAGCCGGTCTGTGATCAAGACATTTCCGTTTTCAAGAGGTGTGACCCCCCATGGGCTCATCGCCGGAAACGACCATAGCTCGTTCCCGTTGGAATCAAGTTCAACCACTTTGTTCAGCTGCATCGAAGCCACCAGCAGCGTTCCCTGAGCGGTAAGGCGAGCATGACGGAATTGCGCATGCACGCTGACAGGCTGCTTCACTGGGAGCTTCCACTCCTTTTCTGTGGCGCCGGTGACGATATTCACTACCCGGAGCACAGCGGGGTCGCCATTCTCAATGTAGAGCACGCGATCCGCGCCTATGGGTACAGCGGTATGGACCTCATGCCCTGGCGGAGCGTCATAGTTCCAGACGACTTTCTTCTCCAGCGTAATCTCGGTGACACCGTATTGATGAGCAAAGAGTATGTTGCCGTTGGAAAGCATCACGGCATCGCTGATCTCGCCTTTGCCCGCCGGATCGTCATAGCTCCAGGCGATCTTTCCCTCGCGCACGATAAAGATCTTGCGGTCATGCGATTCCCCCGCATAAAGAAAGGCATGCTGGGCCAAGCCCTTGCCCGGGAGGTTGGCGGGGGTGAGAGAGGCATTCACTCCACTGTTGGCCGGCACTTGGCCGCGCAGCCCTATCAGGCCGGAAGCTAAAGCAACAATCATCGCGGCCCTGGCGGGCATGGGAATGCTCCCGTTAGGGTTTTTTCTTAGCTTTTTTGCTAGCTTCGGTTGCGCTGTCATCAGGGGCTGCCGCGGTTTTGCTGTTGTTGCAGGAAGGATCGATCGGCTTGACGGCAAGGCGCATCGTTGTATAGGTCATCCCCGGTACAGCGGCGTCCTTTCGAGCATCCAGCGGTTGGTTGGGGTCGGCATCCTTACGGACAAGCCAACCCTGGGTGAGATCGAGATTCGGCAGCTCCTTGGCAAGCTGCTCGGTATCCTTCTTCGCAACCATGACGTAGTCGCCACTGAGCAAGCCGATATAGGAGTCATCGCGCGCCGGGTCGCTGAGCGCCTGTTGAGTGGCAACCGCTGTGGTGAGATTGCCGTTCATCACAAAACGAGTGCGATCCTCCCAGTAGCCGAAGGCCTCGCTGAAGGCGCTCAGTGCGGGCACGCTGATCGCCGGCAACACCACCATGGGCGCCACCAGCTTGGCTCCGGTGATCATCACCTTCAGTATTTTGACAAATTGGGTATCGTTCGGAGGTTGGCTGACATTCACGGCAAGCTTGCCCGTACCTTTTGTGAGCAGAATATTGCTGGTCGCGCTCGTCGCCTGATCGGATTTGAAACCAAGTTGGTCGAGGCTCGGTATCTTGCCTCCGATACCCGGCTTAAGTGATGCGATCGCGGTCCAGGCAAGAGGCGCGAGCAGGTTCATGTAAGCGTGGGTCTGGGTGGCGTCAATGCGCAACTGCTGAGTTTTTGAGTTGTCCGTGCCCGTCCCGTTGCGGAATTTTGAGAGTTGAATACCTACGGCAACATCTCCATCATGGTCGAGCAGTTCGCTCTGGCCAATATCGGTGGCGTAGCGAAGGAGTTTGGTGTCTGCCTTGTAGTGCAAATACTGTGTCTCCGCCGTGGGATCCGCCAGACCAGAGGTCCCTGCGCGCGCACCCTGCTGGAAGCCGGGGCTGCCGTGGACGCTATCAAAGAAGCCGCTCCAGAATTCGTAGGCGTCGTGCGGTGCTTCCTCACCGTAGCCCAGGCCAGACTCTGAGCGGGCAAGAGTAGGGTCTACATTGAAAAAAGCCGAGGCAAAAGCAAGCGCCAACGCATTACCCGAGAATGCCCGACGGGAGAGCGACATAGTGAACTCCTAAAACCGCTGAATTGGGGCCGATGCAGACGGGGAAAGCTCATAGCAGCATACTCCTAAGAACGCCAGCCGCGCCTGAAATTCCGTGCTACAATTTGGCGATTTTGCTCAGGAGTTCCGGTCCATGTCAGCCGCGCGGGCTCTCGTCGCCGTTTTCTGCCTGCTTGCGCCCATGCTTCACGCATTCGGGCAGGAGAAGTACGCGCTGCTCATCGGTATCGATACCTACCAGCCGCCCAACACGACGGTAAAACATCCAGAAGGAGCAAACACCGGCCGCTTCGCCCCTGGCGCGCCGCTCTTTTATAACCTGACTGGTCCCACCAACGACGTTGCTTCCATGCGCGGCGTGCTCACCAGCAGTAAGTTCGGCTTTCCGGACGACAACCAGCACATCCATCTGCTCGAAAATAGCGCGGCGACTCGAGCGGGCATCCTGGCGGCCATGAACGAGTACCTGGTGGAGCAGCCAAAAAAAGGAGATACCGTCGTACTTTACGTTGCTGGGCATGGATCGCTGCGAGTCAATTCAAAATCGGAAAAACAGACCTTTGATATTGGGGGAAAGCCTACGCCCCTCGATAACACGATCGTGCCCGCGGATGCCTATCTGGGCACGGAAGATATTCGCGATCGGGAGATGGCGCGCATCTTCAACAAAGCCCTCGATAAGGGAATTCACTTAACTGCTATCTTCGATACTTGCCACTCGGGCGGCACCGCGCGTGGCGCTGAGGTGGGGCCCAGGACGGTGGCGCGCATGCTGGCCTACGACCCCCGGGATATTGCCGAGGCGCCGGACGCGAACTCCGACGGCACGCCTGTGATAGCGCCGGCGGATCGAAAGGACAATGCGGCGCTGATCCTGGCGGCAACCCAGGTTGACCAGAAAGCCAAAGAGCTTCCCGATGGTTCCCCTCCGCATGGTGTCTTCACCATGGCATTGATCGATGCGCTGCAGGCGCTGCCGGCCAACATACCGGCGAAAGATCTTTGGAAGCGTGTGCAGGTCGATCTGGAAGTGCAGGGCTTTTCCGATCAGCAACCGGCACTTGATGGAAGCAAACAGCGGAAAGAGCAACCGCTGTTCGGTGGGGAAGCGGGCAGCGACAAGGTGCGCGCGGCGGTGCTCAGCGTCGACGATGATGGAATCGTCCTCGACATTGGCTCCGTGGCGGATATCGGGATCGGGAGCGAGTTCGTGGCGCTCGCCCAGGGACCGGGTGAGAAGGTGACTTTACGTATCACCGAAGCCGCGGGCATCAACCGCTCCGTCGCTAAGGTTGTTTCGCCGGCTGGGGCAAAGGTGGCGGCCAAAGATGTTTTCGAATTGGCCAAATGGGTGCCGGCAGAAAGACCAAGCCTGTACTTTTGGGTACCGGCATCGAACCTGACCCAGGCACAGATTACCTCTGCTGTCAGCGAGGCTCGATCATCCGGGATCCGGTTGGTGAATGATCCATCGCTCGAAGCCTGGACCGATCTCATCAGCTGGGACGGTTCGCAGTGGACCATGGGGAAGGCCGGTGTTCGCGGCGCCGACGCCTTGGGGCCCGCACTTACAGCGCAGCTTCTGCAGCAGAAGGTCGCCAAGGATGCGGTCGTTTGGCTCAACCTGCCTCCGCCGTCCGAGCTGGTCAGTCAGCTTTTAATGAATGACCCGAAGAGCGCGGCGCAAAGTACAGCCAAGGAAGATCAGGCGATGTATCTGCTCGCTGGCATGGTGACCGACGACGGCCCGGTCTACGCGTGGTACAACCGGGGCGATTTCATTGCCGGCCGCCAGACGCCGGCTGGCTACGGCAAGGGCTGCTCTCCGGATTCGCCCTATCCGATTCGCACCAACTGGGTCTCCGGAGGCGATGCCGCGGCTACGCTGAAGCAACTGGCGGCTAAGCTCGCCAAGCTGCATCGATGGCTGGAGCTGCAGTCCGATGTTACGGCCGATACTGACTACCCCTATCACCTGGCCTTGCAGCGGATCAGTGATCGCGCGCTTGCGGAGGACAAGGGATCGACTTACAAGGGCGACAGCTATCAGATGGTCCTGCAGGCTCGCGGCGACACGCGCACTGGCGCGCGCTGGGTCTATGTATTGGGCATCGATTGCCAGGGAGGCGGGCAATTGCTGTTTCCACTTCAGGGCGGTGGCAATCGCTATCCCCAGGAAGAGGGCCGGCTCGACCAGATTTCTTTGCCGGGCGCGAAGTTCAGAATTGCGCCACCGTTTGGAACGGACACTTATGTTCTTCTCACCACGTCGACCGAGTTATCGAACCCTGACGCGCTGAACTTCGAAGGTGTGGTGCGCGGCGGAGAGCGCGGAGTCTCTTCACCGCTCGAAAGCCTGCTCGGTTCTACCAGCGGCGGAACCCGGGGGAATTTGGTTCAGATGCCCACAGACTGGGGAGTCGAATATTTACAAATGCACAGCCAGCCGCAAAAGGCCACAGCCACCGCCGCCGGCAACCAACCGTAGGTCGATTGCTACCTTATAAATTTCAGGTTTGTATCGCCGTAGAGCACGTAGGCAAGTGCCGTAGGGTTGCCGTTCGTGTCCTTGTAAACGTCGCGCCGGGTTTGCTCCAGGATGGCACTTACGTCGGCCGGTCCAACTGCCATCTGCTTCGCCAGTAATTGATAGAAGTAGACAGAAAAGTTGGCTGCAACCTGGTCATCTACGGGAAACAGCGCGCCGATATATCCGCTGGCGCCCTTACTCAGCACCGCGGGACCCCAACCGTCGACAAAGTTGCCTGTATGTCTTGCTTGCCCTACATCGCATGCGTTGAAAAAGAAGAAAGTATGACTCGATGGATCATCCTGTGCCATGCTGCGCCATGAGGTCGTATCCAGCTCACCATCTTCCAGTAAGATCTCGTAGTCTCCATGGATCGCATTTAATTGTCCATGCCCGGCGAAATGGACGATTCCTTGCGGCGGGTTGCGAAAGAGTGCGCGCAGCGCATTCATGTTTCCACCGACTGCGTTGTAGCCCTGCATCTGGGCAAGCCCCTGGATCTCCTTTGCTTCGGCGTCCAAGGTACGCGCTCCGGTGTAGCGCGGAGCAATCACAAACATCTTTTGCATGGTCTCAGAGAAGGGAGGACGCTCCCGCAGCCCGTCCGTCATGTGCCAACGTGCGATGGAGTAGTTAAGGCCTAGGAAAGCCTGCCGGTCCCTGCCGTTGGCGCGCACCGGCTCCATCAACTCCCAGGGAATATCCGGATTGTCGGTATAGATTTGGATGGTGCGGAAATTCGCGCCGCGCGCATCGACCAACATCCAGAATGCTTTCTTGAAAAGCTCGGGAGCATAGTGGTCATAGAGCGTTTGTCCGAAACCATCGGCAATTTCGTTTTTCTTCTTTGGGTCAAGAATCTCCTGGCCGCGTCCGGCCATGCCTGGGGAATGCTGTGCCAGCCAGTCGCGAAAGCCTTTTAAGTCCGGCATCGTGCCTGTCTCGGATCCCAGGTAGGGAGAAGTCACCTCGATTCCATCGCCCTTAATGAGCAGCGTCAGGTCCGGTGGTAACGGTGGACGGTTTAATTCGGCGGATGTATTGGTAATCGCTCCGGAGGATTTGACCTCGCGCCTGCTTACCGGAGCCTCCGAGGTAAGTGCGGGCGACAGCCCTTTGATCTGGATCTCCCTTCCAATGCGAGCCAGATAGGTTCCGTTGTAATTAAAAGTAGCCAATAGATGAACTACACCGCGTTCCACTGCTTTCGGCCCGGCTTTGGCGTAGAAGGTGGCGGAAGTGGCATCCCCCTGGCGGGGTAATACGATGGACCCCTCGGGGGTGGTTCCGCGGGTAAATTCCAGGCCGGGCGCCATCAGCACGACATCAAGTTTCCAGGAGTTATCTGCTGTCGTTGGGAGTGAGAAAGCCAGTTTTCCGTCGGAGGTAGCCGCCCCGTTCATGATTTTCACGTCGGGTCCCATTTGCTCTTCCGTCAGCGAAACCTGGATGTGGAACTCCTGTTCCGGCGCCACCTCATCCGGAGAATCGAGCATGGGGTATCTCTCGACGCGTTCATTCTGCCCCTCTTCAGCCTTTGAGGAACCGGTACTGGCATTGGTGGCATTACCGGCCGACATATCGTTAGCGAGGGAACCATTGGGCCGGGCTCTTGGGCCTGTGCTGGATGCGCTGGGAGCCGGCCCGGATGTGTTGTTTCGCTGCAGGATGAACCAGACAAGGACGGCTGCGGCGGCCACAATCCATAAAATTAATTTTAAGGGGATCTGGTTCGTCTTCGGCACTGGTTCTGGGATCATGGTGGAACGCCGGCTACGTTGCGTGTGCCGAAATATATCCCAGACGCGGAACAGTAGCAAACATCGAACGCCCTAACTCAGGACATTGATCTTACCCTCCGGAGTCCGGGTGAAAGCATGTACCGTGGTGCCGTTCTGATCCAGGTGCCGCAAGGTCATCAGCCGTGAGGTTACCGAGATATGACTAAAGCCGTAAACCTTCTGCGCATAGGGCCCGCGTTGCGCAGGATCAACCTTGAGCGAGTACAAGTCCGCGCCGCCGCCGCCGGAAAGGAAATGGCTGGTCGGATGCCCCTCAAACTGCAGGTGCTGCAAGTCATGGTCGTGCCCCGCCATGTAGAGATCCACATGGTACTTGCGGAACAAGGGATCCCAATCGCGAATCAATACTGGGTGGTCTCCATGGGGGCCGTCCGAGTAGACGGGATGATGTGCGATGACACCGAGAAAAGGAGTCGTGCGGGGCCTCTTTAGCTCGGCTTCGAACCAGGCAAGCTGTTCTGCCTGTTGCTCCGGGGTCAGGGTGAAATCCCGCCCATGGCTTTCCTTGCCGTTGTCCTTTGGCATGTTGCTATCGAGGGCCAGAAACGTGATCGATGGATCCTTCGCAGGAAACTCAAAGCGATACCAGCGCGCGGGCATTGTCCAGCGAGTAGGCGCGCCGCTGTTGCGTCCGCTGCGCGCGTACTCGAGTTCCGCATCCACCTTGCTCTCCGGCCATCGCTGATAGTCGTGGTTTCCCAGCACGGCATACGCAGGGCAAGGGAAGTCGCCGGCGGGGTACATCTCTTCGAAGTGTGTTTGCCAACGGGTGGAGCTGGCGCCTCCCGCCAACTCGCCATACCAGTTATCCCCCAACAGAAACAGCGCCTGCGCGTGAACCGAATGCTGTTTGGCATATGCGCGCAAGCCCGCTGCCACCTGCGATTGCGCCGCAGGATCCTCATATCCCCAATCGCCTAGAACCAGCAACTGCGCGGCCGCAGGGTCGGACGGCACGGAAGTGGCCAGGCCTGAGAACGATCCAAGGCTGGCCAGCGCACTGAAAGCAAAGCTTTGCCGCAGAAAACGGCGGCGGCTGAGGGTATGAGCAGGCGAAGGGAAAGGCATACAGGCGGGTTATACCACTTTCCCGAGAATGCCTGAAGAAAGAGAACGCGATCGGTAAAGCCTCAGGCCTTTTCCTGCAACACGGGTTGGTCTGCCTGTCGCCGGTGCCAGCGGTAGGCCGCAAGCGAATTCTTCCAGAAGAACTTCTCCTCGGCCTGGCGGCCCTTGGCTTTCACAAAATCGCGCACAGTCGTGATGGTTTCCGCATAGGTCGCATGATGGTCGCTATTCGGCCAATCGCTGGCATAGAGAACGTGATCCTCACCGAAGACGTCCCAAAGGGCGCCGAGCGTCTCCTGGTCAAAAGTAGGACCGCCCGCCTGTTCGATTCGGCCAGCGATCACTTCAGAAAGCTTGACGAAGAGGTTTTTGTTTTGCGCCAAGTGCCGCAACAGCGACCAATACTCATCGTGAGCGGCTGCATCGGAGGGCACACGCGTACTGGGCAGGTGGTCGATCACGATCCGCAACTCGGGAAGATGATCCGCCACGCCGGCGATCGCCCGGATGAGACTGAGATCCGGATTCGCGCTATCGAGCACCAGGCCGCGCTCGGCCAACATCTTCAACCCAGGGAGGAATTCAGGCTTGTTAACGTCAACGGCCAAGTCCCGATCCCAGAGATTGCCGTACCGTATGCCCAGGAAGAGAGGGTTCGCGTGCAGCCGATCGAGCTCCTTCTGATATGTGGGAGTACCGGGAATCAGGTCGCCGACCATGCCCACAATGATGGGATGGTTCGCCGCAACGTTGAGCACCCAGTCGTTATCGCTGGCCAGGTTACTGGCTTCGATCACGATCGCGCCAACCACCCCAAAGGGGCCGGCAAGGCTCTGGTATCGCTCAGGCAGGGCAGCTTTGTAGAGTGCAGCGTCTGTCTTCGCAGGCCACGGCACGCCTCCCGGACGTCCTGGATCGAAGAGGTGAATATGAGTGTCGATGATGGGGATGGCCGGGGGAAGAGCTTCGGCTACCCGGCTTGTTGCCCATCCGCCGGCGATCGCTGCTCCCAGCTTGAGAAGTTCGCGCCTTTGCATGCACTCTCCTTTCTTTCCGCGTAATTTCAGCCACGCCACAGTAACAGAAGAAATGCTTTAAAATTCTCCTTTCGCTGGAGGAGCTTTGCAAAGACGCCATTTTCTGACCTCGTCCCTGGCCGCAGCAGCTGTTGCTCTGGCACCGAATGATTCCCAGGCTCAGACGTCCGCCAGCAAAGCCCGCGAATACTATGAGCTGCGCAAGTACCAGCTCCAGTCAGGACCGCAAAGTAAACTGCTGCAAACCTACCTGTCGGATGCCCTGATTCCTGCGCTCAACCGGATGGGCTTCTCGCCGATCGGCGCCTTCAACCTCGACCTTGGCCCCGAGACCCCTGCCCTCTACCTGCTTATTCCCTCGCCCACGCTGGAATCACTGGCTACGGCCGAGTTGCAGCTCGCCAAGGATGAGGAATTTATGAAGGCCGCGGCACCCTTCTGGAGCGCGCCGGCGACCGCGCCCGGCTTCCTGCGGATCGAGAGCTCGCTCATGATCGCGTTTGAAGGCTGGCCGCGGCTGGTGCTCCCGCCCGCTACCGCGCAGCACGGCAAACGAGTCTTTCAGCTTCGCACCTACGAAAGTCCAACTCAACAGGACCATGTACGCAAAGTGGACATGTTCCATAACGGTGAGTTTGAGATCTTTGCCCGCGCCGGTTTCTGGCAGGTGTTTTTTGGCGACACGCTGATTGGACCTCGCCTGCCCCAGTTGACCTATATGGTCAGTTTCCCCGACATGTCGGAGATCGATGTGAAGTGGAATGCGTTTCGCGACGATCCGCAATGGAAAAAGCTGTCGGCTCTGCCCAAATACAGCTTCGAACCGATCGTCAGCAACATCTCCAGCCTCATACTCAGGCCGGCGTCCTTCTCCCAGATATAGGACTATGCGCCGGGGAGGGGTATGTCATCCGGCTCTTCCTCGAGTCCGAGCTCTTCGAGGCCTTTGCCTCCGTGCTTTTTCAGGTCTGCGAGCAGTCCTTCATCCGTGAGGTCAAGTGGATGAGAGTTCTTCCAGTCGCGCTTTACGACCTGGTACAGACGATCCACGATATGTTTATCGTCCACTTCGATCGCCAATTCCCGCCTGCTGTCGAAGCTGCCGGGCGCCAGATTAATTGACCCGATAATGGCCCGTTCTCCATCGGCGAGCAGCATCTTTGCATGAAGCTTTAGCTTCTTCAGCTTGCGTATCTTGATGCCTATGTCGCTCAAAATGCGAAGCCCACCCACGCCCTCGATCAATTTGTCCTTCTTGAGCGTGTGCGGGGGCCGTGCCATCACGTGAATTTTTACTCCGCGTTCTTTTGCCCGTACCAGGCACTCGATCATCATCTGATCCTGGTAGCGTTCATTTTGTAACCACAGCGAGTGCTTGGCCTGGTTGATGAATTGGGTAATCCGCTCCCGTCCATTGCCGCGGCACCAGATCAGATGCCTGGATGCGAAATCCTGGCGGCTCCAATCCGCTTCGAAGCCGTTGATAACCTCTTCTACTTCGTGCGCGTGCCTGGTGATGATGGCATAGTCGCGAGTACCGGTTAAATTCTTGGTCTGCCAATTCAGCGACTTGACAAACGCGGTCTTATCGTCAACCACCATTGACTTTTCGTGGGTAAGATCAAAGACCGGATTGCTGTCGCGCACCTCGATGCCGGCTGCCTCCAGCTTGCTGCGGCTTTCATCATTCTCCGAAACACCACTTCGGCGCTTGGGATTCAGCATGACGCGCACGTTGACCCCCCTGCGATGAGCGGCAATCACCGCATCCAGCAGGGATGGATCGGTAAAGATAAACATCTTGATGCGCAGTGATTTGGTCGCGCCATCGATCGCGTCCAGAATCGGCTGGACAGAATCATCCGGGAGAACGATCAAGCTACGGGACATATACGGTGTTTCTCTGCCTCTAGGGAGCGGCCTTGGCCGCTGTTGTATCGAACTGTACACTATACAACTCGGCGTAGGTTCCACCCATCGCCAGCAGTTGATCGTGCGTCCCCTGCTCTGCGACCACGCCGTCTTTCAGCACGATAATTTTATCCGCATCGCGAATGGTGCTCAGCCGGTGGGCAATGGTGAGCACCGTTCGTCCTTTCATCAAGCGTTCGAGCGCTTCGATGACCAGTCTTTCCGATTCGGTATCCAGGGCGGCCGTCGGCTCGTCGAGAATCAGGATTGGGTTATTACGTATGATCGCGCGCGCGATACCGATACGCTGACGCTGGCCGCCGGAAAGCGTATCACCCCGATCGCCGACGAACGTTTGATAGCCGTCCGCCATGCGGGAAATGAACTCGTCTGCGTTGGCCAGCTTGGCGGCCTGGACAATTTCCTCGTCGGTGGCTCCTTCACGGCCGTAGGCGATGTTATCCCGCACCGATCCGCGAAAGAGCACGGTCTCCTGCAGCACATAACCGATCTGGTCGCGCAAGGCCTGCAACCGATAATCGCGCACATCGACGCCGTCCACCAGAACTTTGCCTGCGCTGGGATCGTAAAACCTCGGAATCAAGCTCATGATGGTGGATTTGCCGCCGCCCGTGGGCCCGACCACGCCGATCATCTGCCCGGGTTTGACGGTGAAGCTAACATCACGCAGCACGGGACAGCTTTCATCGTAGGCAAAAGCCACATGATCGAAGACGATTTCCCCGCGAATCACTTGCTCGCGCGCATCGGGTTTCTCGGGGAGTATGGCGTCGGCATCGAGAATCGTCCGAATGCGCTCCACTGCCACCGCGGTCTGGGCAATGGAGTTATTCATGCTGGCGAGGTCCTTCACCGGCTTGAAAAATGATCCCAGGTAGGAGAGGAAGACGGTTAACTCCCCCGCCGTCATCCATCCGGCAAGAATGAGCAGGGAACCGCGCCAGAGTACAAAGCCGATACAACATGCGACGATGATGGAGACGATCGGCGAGAGCAGGGCTTTGACCTGCCGCGCTTTAAGCGCCGCGGCCACGGTCGCATGGCTGACGGCCTCCAGGGTCTCTTGTTCCAGCTCCTGCCGTCCGAAGGCCGTGACCACGCGGATGGATTCGAGATCCTGCTGCACCACCGCCACGATATTGCTCTGCTGCTTGCGTACTTCATGGGTCGACTTCTTGACCGCTTTCTTGAACCGGGAGGCCAGCAACAACATCAATGGCGTCACTGCGACCGCGATCAAGGTAAAGTCCCAATTCATGCAGAACATGATCACCAGCATGCCCAGGATGGTGATCAGATCCACCACGATGCCCAGTGTGGCCGACGAGGCGAAGTTTTGGATGGTGAGCACATCGGCGGTAATCGTGCTCAGCAGGACGCCGGACTGGTGGGTGTCGTAGTAACGCAAGGAAAGATATTGCAGATGATGGTAGGTCCGCATGCGCAGGTCGTTGGCCACCCACTGGCCCACGCTTTCGGTGAAGTAATTGGCGACGTACGATGCTGCGGCGTTCAAAATGGCGATGAGGACCACGGCAAATGCCGCCATCATCGCAAGATGAACGCGGTGGCCATGGGTCAGCTCCGGCCTCAGCCAGGCGGCCATCCACGGAGTAAGCTTGCGGCCGAGGATTACGTTGTCGAGGATAATCTTGAGCGGCCAGGGCGCGGCCAGCGTCATCGCGCTCTGGACGATCATCGCCGTAAGAATGATGGCCAGACTGCCGCGGTAAGGGCGAAGCAGTTCGCGGATGAGGCCCATCATCCCCCGTCGCTCTTGGTCATCCTCTTGCTTTATAGCGACGCCATCCATGGAGGTTTCGACCACTCCGTTGCACCTCTGGCGAAAGAACTGGGTTCACACCACTTTAAACCTAAGGGGCTTCCTGTCGCAGCTTTTCCAGCCCCAGGAGAACGGAGCAAAGATTTGCTCCGTTTGGGACCTTCCGACTAACTGGGAGTTAACCTGCTGCCGTCGAGGACGCTTCCTGGCGGGAAGATTTATTAACACGTATCCGCCATCCGCGTCTGCTATCGTCATCTTTCGTAGGTTCTCGCAACTTCGGGTGAACCATATTCCGGGCCACGCGCGTGGGTCCCTTGGTCGCACTGCGCTATGAATGAAATATGTGGCGATCGCGTAAAGCTCTGCGCCGCGTGGTTCTGGACTAGTGTGGGAAACTGACCGGCCCAAATTTCGGGCTTTCTGCCTTCAGTTGGCGCTGGCGATCAAGTGATAGATTTGCGCTCCGTATTTTTCCACCGTGCCCATGCCAATGCCCGGCACGGCGAGCAGAGCAGAGTCGCTTGTGGGGCAGGTGCTGGCAATATTGCGCAATGTCCGGTCGCCAAAGATCCGAAAGGCCGGCATGTTTCTGCGTTTCGCCTCGGTCAAACGCCACGCCCGCAATGCCTGTTCCAGGCGAACTTGCCGTTCCGGAGGGGGAGCCTCAGCCGCGGCTGGCTTGGCTAGCTTGCCTTGTCGCAGTGTCGCGACAGTCGCACCTTTCTTGCCCCGCTTGGCCGGAGCAATCGCGGCAACCGCGTCTCTCATAATAAAAGGCGCCGTCTGGCTCTCATGGAAGTTCAGCCCCGCCGGCAAAATGCTGACTGTCCGGTAGGGAATCCGTTTGCCTTGTTTCTCAAAAACGGCATCGGCAAACGCCAGCAGTTCTGCCCGGGCCATCGCTCCCAGGACTTCTTCGAAGTCATCCCGGCTCATTTCGTTTTCCGGGAAGAGGTCGGCATGCAGCTTCCCCGTCGATCTCGCGGGCAAGGAGCGCAGCTTTTTAAGAACCCGATCGCACGCAATTCGCTCCGCATGCGTCGCTCCGCGAAATCTTTGCGCGACGCAATTGACAGGGGCGCAGAAATCGCAGATCCCACAGCCTGCACCGCTGTCCGACGTGTCCCCGAAGTGGTGAACCAGCGACGTCATGCGGCAGTGATGGCTCTCCGCGAAGCGGATGATCTCCTCGATCTGATCCTGCTTCTGCTCCGCCTGCATGGTGTAGGAACTTCGCCAGCCATCCACCCCACGGCAGACATTCTCCGCGTAGTCCAGCACTGCTCCTTTGTGAATCCAAAGCTTTTCCAGAGCCTTGTCGAAGATGTCCTCTTCCATCGCAGCCAGTTTGCGCACCGCCTCTTTGCTTTGCTGCTGGGCGCCAAGCTTGGCAAAAATTCGATCCAGTAACTCGACGGGGGGATAGTCGCGGCCAAAAAAGAAATCGTGGGTATAGCGGTCCGCGTAGGAATACATCAGCACCGCGCGACTCGGTTTTCCATCCCGTCCTGCGCGGCCTATCTCCTGGTAGTAGCCTTCCAGGCTTCCGGGAAATGCTGTATGGATGACAGTCCGGACATCGGCCTTATCGATCCCCATGCCGAAGGCCGTGGTAGCTACCATGACGTCCAGCTTGCCGCCCATGAATTCCTCCTGCACCCGCCGTCGCCGCTGGGCATCGAGCCCGGCATGGTAGCCAGCCACGCGAAACTCACTTCTCCAGGATGCGGACAGAGCTTCGGCCTGTTTGCGTGTCGGTGTGTACACAATCGCCGGGCGATTGCCGGCTTGGAGCAGGATCGCCCGCGCCAGCGTGGGGCGCTGCGACGGCAGCGCCTCCACAATCTCGATGCCGATATTTTCCCGGCGAAAGCCGTGGATAAAGTGCTTGACCGTGTTCAGCCCAAGCTGTGCCGCAATGTCCTTCTGTACCAGCGGCGTCGCCGTTGCGGTCAGCGCCAGCGCCGGAGCCGGACGAAGAGTCGGCAGGTACTGGCCCAGCATGCGATAGTCCGGGCGAAAGTCGTGACCCCATTGCGAGATGCAGTGCGCTTCATCGATGGCGATGAGGGAGGGCTTTCGCTTGGCCAGCATCTCAGGAAAGCCGGGCACGCGCAGCCGCTCGGGAGCGATAAACAGAAACTGAAGGTTGCCCTTCATGTAGTCGACGCAAGCTTGCCGCGAGCTCTCGCGATCGCGGCCGGAGTGGATGCACTCGGCGGACAAGCCAAGTTCCTTCAGCTTGCGCACCTGGTCATCCATCAAGGCGATGAGCGGACTGATCACCAGAGTGGTTCCACCGCGCGCCAGTCCCGGCAGTTGATAGCAGAGCGACTTGCCCGACCCGGTCGGCATGACCAGAAGCGCGTCTTCTCCCGCGGTGACTGCCTTGCACACCGCCTCCTGGTTCGGCCGAAAACTGGAAAAGCCGAACACGCTTTGCAGCAGCTGGCTGAGACTGGCGTCACTGGCGATGATCTTTCTCGCGGGAGTTTCCTGCGCAACCGCTGTCTCAGCCTGCGCGGGGCGCGGCGCTGTTCGAGCTACAGGTGTAGTTTGGCTCACTCGGCCCACCACCGAGCGAACGTAGTCGCTGATGCGCGCGAGAAAGGGATCGAGCTGTGCCTCGCCCTGCTGGATGCGGTTGAGGAATGCCTCCCATTGGCCCGTCATCGCCGGACTCTTCACTTCCGGGTGCACTACTTCAATCAGGTGTATCCCTTTGTCGGTGGCCTCCAGGCTCTTGCCCGCTCTCGTGATGTAGCCACGTTTCAAGAGCACTTCAATGATGGCCGCCCGAGTCGCCGGAGTACCCAGCCCGGTCTCCTTCATAGCGTCGGAGAGCTCTTTCTCGTCCAGCGTTCTCCCCGCCGTTTGCATCGCGGTCAGGATGGTGGCATCGGTAAATCGTTGTGGCGGCCGGGTTTTCTTCTTCAGGGCTTCCACGTGGGTTACCACCTGCGCTTGACCCTGCGCCAGGGTTGCCGGCAGCGCCTGATCGGTCGCCTTCTGTTCAGAATCTTTCTTCGGTTCCTGCCTTCGTACTTCACCGCCTACGTCGAGAATCTTCCAGCCAGTTTGCCGCACCACCGTCCCCGTGGTGCGATACCGGTCTACGATCGATTCCTTTTCGCTACGGATGGCTGTGATGACCGTGGTCACTTCCTGCAGGTGGTCATCATGCCACAACATGAGCAGGCGCCGGCAAACCAGGTCGTAGATCTTGCTCTCGTCGGCAGAGAGCCTGTCCGGCCGCAGAGCAACCGTGGTGGGAATAATTGCGTGATGATCGCTGACCTTGTTGTCGTCGACGTAACGCTTACCCAGGGCGCGTTCCCCCGTTCCCGGAGCCAGTTGCTGCCGGTACGGCCCGGAAATGGCGGCCACGATTTTGGGCAGCGTTTCCGCAATATCGCTGGAGAGATAGCGGCTATCCGTTCGCGGATAGCTGATGAGTTTGTGCTGCTCGTAGAGCGTTTGGGCTAGATCGAGCGTCTTTTGCGCGCTGAAGCCGTAGAGACGGTTGGCATGGCGCTGCAGTTCTGTGAGGTCATAGAGCAGGGGCGGCTGCATGCGCACGGTTTCCGAGCTCAAGCTTTCAATGGCAGCTTGGCCGGTCCGTGCCCGCGCTATGATCCGGTTGGCTTCCTGGCCATCGGCGGGCAATCTGTTGTTCGCCGATGCATCTTTCTCTTCGCCGGACTTGGTGTGGGGACGGAACCAGGTACCGTCATAGCTCTCTTTATGGGCCCCGAAGGTGGCCACCACCTGGAGATAATCCTCGGGCACGAAGCGTCGCAGGGTGAGTTCGCGATCGACGATCATGGCGAGTGTCGGGGTCTGGACGCGGCCTACAGAAAGCTCTTCGTTATAGACGATCGAGTAGGCGCGAGAGAGATTCATGCCCACCAGCCAATCGGCCCGGCTTCGGCCGGAGGCGGCGTCGGCCAGCCGGTCATATTCGCTGCCCGGACGAAGGCTCGCAAAGCCTTTGCGGATGGCGTCCGGCGTCAGCGAGGAGATCCATAATCTGCTGAAGGGCTTTTCACTTTTGGTCGCTTCGTAGATGTAGCGGAAAATCAGCTCTCCCTCGCGTCCCGCATCGGTGGCGCAAACAATGCGCGACACGCGTGGAGACTTGAGTATCTGTTGCACCACTTCGAACTGCTCTTTGCTTCGCTCGTAGACCACCAGCGGCCATTGCTCGGGCAGCATGGGCAGTGACTCTAAGCGCCATTGCTTCCACTGGGGATTGATTTGATGCGGCTCGGCCAGGGAAACCAGGTGTCCAATAGCCCAGGTCACTACATAGCCATTTCCCTGCAGGTAGCCCTTGCCCCGCTTCTCGGCTCCGAGTACCCGCGCAATATCGCGTGCAACAGAAGGCTTTTCCGCCAGAACAGCGACGGTACCGGATTCACTCGCCTGCATCGTTATTCTCAGTCTACCGCGATCCCGAGAGAGGGGTGGGTGCCCTTCCAGGAACCTTGACTTTGCATCTGTCCTCAGAAGCGGAGGCATCTCCTGCCCCACTTTTACGACACCAGCAGAAATGCTTTAATCGATATGTGGACGTTTCCCTCGTTGAAATAAAGCAAGCAGAACAAAGAATCCGCGATTTCATCTATTTTTCCCCCTGTCAACTCTCGGCCGCGCTCTCCGAGATGACCGGTCAACAGGTCTTTCTCAAGCTGGATAATCTGCAGCGAACCGGAGCCTTCAAAGAGCGTGGTGCGCTCAACCGCATCCTCCTATTGAACGAGGACGAGAAGCGGCGCGGCGTGATCGCCGCCAGCGCGGGCAATCACGCCCAGGCCGTGGCCTATCACGCTACCCAGCGCGGTGTCCTGGCGCGCATCGTCATGCCGCTCATGACCCCCCTGGTGAAGATCTCAGCCACCCGTGGATTTGGCGCCGATGTGATCCTCCACGGCGCAAACTACGATGAGGCCTGTGACGAAGCGCTCCGGCTCTGCAAGCTGGAAGGCATGACATTTCTGCACCCTTTCGATGACCATGCCGTGATCAACGGTCAAGGGACCATCGGTCTGGAGCTGTTGGAGCAGGTTCAAGGCCTGCAAGCGGTAGTCGTACCCATCGGGGGCGGGGGACTGATCAGCGGCGTGGCCTGCGCTCTGAAAGAGGCCAATCCGGCGATTCGTGTCGTTGGCGTGCAGACGGAGCGCCTTCCCTCCATGTTGCGTGCCATCGAAAATAGAGGCCCGATCACCCTGCCGGCGGAAGCGACGATTGCGGACGGCATCGCGGTCCGTCGCGCAGGAGATCTCACCTTCCCCCTCGTCGAACGCTTTGTCGATGAGATCGTCACCGTCGACGAAGAGGAGATCGCAAACGCAATCATGGTCCTGCTCGAAAGGGAGAAAACCCTGGCCGAAGGAGCCGGAGCCGTGGCACTGGCGGCTCTGCTGCAAAAGAAGACCTCGCTAAAAGTGGAAAAAACCGCCGTCCTGGTCTGCGGAGGCAACATCGATGTAAGCCTCCTGGCCAGGATTATCGAACGCGGCTTGGCCAAGGATGGCCGGCGGGTGCGCATTCGCGTCCACCTCGCCGATCGCCCGGGAGCGCTCCATCACCTGACCAAGATCCTCGCCGATCAGCGGGCAAACATCGTCGAGACGTTACACAGCCGTGCTTACTACGGCGTTAGTTTGGGTGACACTGTCATTGATATCACGCTGGAAACACGGGGCGCCGCGCATATCACCGCCATTGCCAAGGCCCTGGAAAGCGAGGGTTATCGCTATGAGCGCATTCAGTAAAACGTTAGGAACAACGCCAATGCAAGAGTTTTTGAGGTTGAAACGCCTGCCGCCGTATGTCTTCAACATCACCAGCGAGTTGAAGGCTGCTGCCCGGGCGCGCGGAGAAGACATTATCGATTTCGGCATGGGCAACCCTGACGGCGCCACGCCCAAGCACATCGTGGACAAGATGATTGAAGCGGCAGGTAAGACCGCTACTCATCGCTACTCCTTGTCCAAAGGAATTCCGCGGCTGCGCAAAGCGATTTGCAACTGGTATCTCAGGCGCTATGACGTGGAGCTGGATCCACTGACCGAAGCGATTGTGACCATCGGCTCCAAGGAGGGCATTGCCCATCTATGCCTGGCCACGCTTGACCGGGGGGACGTGGTGGCGGTGCCGAGTCCCAGCTATCCGATCCACATTTATGGGCCGGTGATTGCGGGGGCCAACGTTCGCGGCATCGCGGTGCACAGCACCGACGATTTTCTTGCCGAGCTGGAGCACAGCGTCCCGCTTATGTATCCGCGGCCGAAGATGCTGATCTTGAATTTCCCGGCGAATCCTACGACTCAGTGTGTGGACCTGGCATTCTTCGAGCGCGTCGTCGCCCTGTGCAAAGAATTCCAAATCTACCTGGTGCATGACCTGGCTTATGCCGATCTGGTCTTCGACGGATATCGCGCTCCGTCGATCCTGCAGGTACCGGGAGCGAAGGATATCGCCGTCGAGTTCTTCACCTTGTCCAAGAGCTACAACATGCCGGGCTGGCGAGTGGGCTTCATGGTGGGCAATCCTGAGCTAGTGGCGGCCTTGGGGCGGCTCAAGAGTTACTTCGATTACGGCACCTTCACGCCGATCCAGGTCGCTTCCATTCTCGCCCTGGAGGGTCCGCAGGAGTGTGTGCAGGAGATATGTGAAAACTACCGCAAGCGGCGTGATGTCCTGGTTAAGGGTTTGAATCAATTGAACTGGCAGGTACCGTTGCCCAAGGCGACGATGTTTGTCTGGGCGTCGATTCCTGAGCGGTACAAGGCGATGGGTTCACTCGAATTTTCCAAGAAGCTCCTGACAGAGGCCAAGGTCGCGGTCAGCCCGGGTGTCGGCTTCGGTGAACACGGGGATGAGCATGTGCGCTTCTCCCTGATTGAGAATGAAGAACGAACCCGGCAGGCATTGCGGGGCATCAAGCAGATGTTCCAGCAGGAAAGCGACTAAACAGAATCTCTCACCGGGGAAGGTGTCTGTGACGAGGAAGGGTGCCCCAGGTTCGCCACAGCGTACCTGGGCGATGATGAAATGTTTCCAATGCTTTTCCTTGAAGGTGTAACCGGAAATACAGTGAAAAGCAGTCGTAGGGCTCCGCCCGTCTTTTTCGTCCCACGTACACTGGTGCGAACGTGGGGCACCCGTCCAGTCTCGATAGTCATCTGTTAGGGGGAAGATGCTGAGCTAATGGAAGTCGTGTGAGTGTACTTCCAGGTTGGTGAAGGACAACGGCTGTATGCGCCTGGCTTTGATATGGATCACACCGTCCTGATTCTGCAGCCCACCCTCGACCAGAACAAATTTGCTGCGCGTGACCACCACACGCTCTCGTTCATAAAGATCGGGAGTGATGATGACATTGGCGATGCCGGTCTCGTCTTCCATGGAGAGAAAGATGAATCCCTTGGCAGTGCCCGGGCGCTGCCGTGCAATGACACAACCAGCCGCGCGTACATAAGCGCCGTCTTGATAATTCCGCAATTCACAAGCGGACAGCACCTTGCTCGCCCGCAGCTCTTGCCGCCGGTAGTGCAGTGGATGCTGTCCAACCGTCAAGCCCGTGCCGGAATAGTCCGCACTCAGCCTCTCCTCGGTATTCATTTGTTGCAGGGGAGAAGAACTGGAGGCATGATGCGCCGACTTCAGCAAAGGACCAACTGGCCGAGCCGCTTCTTCTACTTGCCAAACCGCATCACGCCGATGATCGATGCCATCGAGCGAATTCAATGCGCCAATGCGGGCCAGCAGCGTGAGCTCTTTGCGATGCAGCAGCGGGAGACGCAGTGTCAGATCTTCAGTGGAACTAAATATGCCGGCTTGCCTGCGGGATTCGACCATCGCCTCCCCCACGTCCTGCCGTAAACCTTTGGCATACATCAATCCCATGCGTAGCGAGAGCTCGCCACTCTTGTCATGCTCAATCGTGCACTTCCACTCCGATACCTGTACATCGATCGGGCGTATACGCAAGCCATGACGTTGCGCATCCTTGACCAATACGGCAGGCATGTAAAAACCCATGGGCTGATTGTTGAGAATCGCGCAAGTGAACGCAGCCAGGTAACGCACCTTGAAATAAGCGGATGCATAGGCAATCAAAGCGAAGCTGGCAGCGTGGGATTCAGGAAATCCATAAAGTGCAAAGGACGTAATGTTCTGAATGATGTTTGCCTGGGTGGCTTCATCCAGGCCGTTTTTCGTCATGCCACTTCGCAGCTTCACTTCCAGTTGCTCCATGCGCTGCCACGAACGGCGCATACCGACGGCGCGGCGCAATTCTTCCGCTTCCGCGCCAGAAAAATCAGCTACCGTCATGGCCATGCGCAAAAGCTGTTCCTGGAATAAAGGAACGCCTAGAGTCCGCTTGAGTACTGGTATCAGCGATGGATGAGGATAAGTAACTGCCTCTTTTTTTTGCCGCCGCCGCATGTACGGGTGCATCATCTTGCCCACAATAGGCCCCGGGCGGATGATGGCCACCTGCACCACCAGGTCATAGAATTTGTCCGGGTGATTGCGCGGCAGCGAGGCCATCTGCGCTCGGCTTTCCACCTGAAACATGCCCACGGTATCAGCGCGCTGCAAGGTTTCGTATACCAGGGGATCCTGGGGCAACTGTGCGAGGTCAACCGGTTGATCGTAGTGCTGCGCAACCAGGGTAAGAGACTCCTGGATGACCGCCATCATGCCCAGACCCAGCAGGTCCACTTTGATCAGACCAAGATCGGCGCAGTCTTCCTTGTCCCACTGCACAACGGTTCGGCCAGGCATGGAGGTTCGTTCCAGTGGAACCACATGATCCAACTGGCCCTGGCATATCACCATGCCTCCCGAATGTTGGCCGAGATGCCGCGGCAGATCCTGAATCCGCATGCAAAGCTCGAGAAATTTGTGGATATGCGCATGCTTGACATCGAAGCCCGCATGGAG
>Ga0302325_10002180_pt1 | contig 48009 bp, 49 predicted proteins | sample Palsa_T0_2_FD_201948 | JGI IMG/M metagenome (GOLD analysis project Ga0302325, IMG submission 201948) | Peat permafrost microbial communities from Stordalen Mire near Abisko, Sweden - Palsa_T0_2 | ecosystem: Environmental > Terrestrial > Soil > Palsa > Peat permafrost | place: Sweden: Abisko...
ACACCGCGCTTACGGATTCCACTCCGCCGACGCGCTGATCGCAATGATCTACCTCTGCTGCGCCGGCATCCAGATCGCGCTCCCTCACCGATGAGTCACCCCCAAACGGAGAGGAGAGCCGTATTTTCGCGGTAACGGCATGCAGGCCCGGTCTGTTCTCGATCAACGTCAGCACTTCTGTGGCCTCAGCTTCAGCCCAGCCGAGACTGTCGCTGGCCGCGATGAGACGCACGCCGACGTTCGGGTCGTTCATCAATGCTGCGATGCCCTGACGACCGGGTTCGCTGTCTCGAAGCTGACGGAATAGGTCCCGCAGGTGATCAAAGAGCGGATTCGCCCTGTCTGCATCTCGTTGGGCTGCATCCCACGCGACCGCGGTCACGTGGTAGTCCTCCAGAGCCTGCGCGGTGTCATAAGGGACCACGCGTTGAGTGAATCAGCATGGTCGAGGCGGATCACTCGGTCCGTGCGCACGATCGCTTGGGCTAAAGCAGCAGCGGAGTGAGGCTGCACACGATCCTGATGCACCCCTCATGCACCCCGCCCCCACCCCGAACTCATCGACGCCCCGATCCCCGCACGCACGAAAGCGCCCTTTTCCAGCGCTTTAGTGAAGTGGAGCCAGCCGGGATCGAACCGGCGACCTCCTGCTTGCAAAGCAGATCAGTTTGTCCACTCGTTTCTCGTGGCGTCCCGAAAAGCCCTGCAAATCTAATTGTTCTGTTGGACACCGGGGGACACGAAAGGACGTGGCGAGACAAACTGGTGGCCCCCTGGTGGCCCCTCGACGTTCGGGTCTAGGGGCGGCGGGAAGCGGGCAGCCCGGCTTGCCCGGCTGCCTCAGCTCGAGGATGCGGCGTCGCCCTCTAGGGCCGCCCTCGCGTCGGCGATCGCCTTCTGCGCGTCGACCTGCGCCACGTCCTCGAACTCGTCCATCACGTGGCCATAGGTGCTCAGTGTGAGCCGCGCGTCGTGCCCGAGCTGCCGAGCGACGTAGATCACCGAGCGCCCCTCGTGGAGCAGCAGCGACGCGAACGAGTGCCTGAGGTCATACGGCCGGCCGTGTTCCAGCCCCGCCGCCTCGATCGCCCGATTGAACGCCCGCCGGCGCCATGACTGATACGCAGCGAGCGTCCAGGGGATTCCGGCCGCCGACGGGAAGATCAGGGCCTTGTCGCCAGGCCGGCCATTTCTCAGCCGCCATTCGCGTAGGTCAACGGCAAGTGGCTGGAGCAGGCGAACCGTCCGGTGAGCCGCCGTCTTCGTGTCCTTCTCCTCGCCGAGCGATATCGCGCGCTCGACGAGAATCGTCTGCTCGCGGACGTCGCGCCACTGGAGCGCCAGCGCTTCGCCGGGCCGGAGCCCAGCGTAGGCGAGAACGCTGATCAGGGTGGCGTCGCGCGGCGCGCTTGCTGCGCGCATCCGTTCGATCGTGGCTGGTGCGAGTGGCCGGACCTCGGTCCGTCGGGGAAGTGCAGCCTTGCGAACGGCTCGCGCAGGGTTCGACGGGATCTGGCCGTTCTCGAACGCGCGCTGGAGGATTGCTCCGAGGAGGGTGAGTGCGTAGCGGACGGAGACGCGGCCATGTCCCGCGGCGAGCCGCTCCGCTTGCCAGCGGCCGATGGTCTCTGGCCTGATCGCCCGAAGTTCCAGCGAACCGAGCGACGGCAGGATGTGCTTGTTCAGGAGCTGCCGGTAGTTGCATCCACGTCTTCGGCGAGAGCTGGGACGCGTACGCCTCGCACCAGGTGCCGACCACGTACTCAGCGAGCGTGATCCGCCCCATGTCCATCTCGGTCAGCGTCCCGAGCTGCTGCCGGCGCCGGAGCTCGGCACTGAACGTGACCGCGTCCCCTTTCCGGTCAAACACCTGAGAACGACGACGACCGCCTTGCCGCCATCGGACCCGCCACCGCACCGCTCCGTTCTTTAGGACCCGTCGCTCGATCTCCACGCCGCTACTCCAGGCTCTTCTTCGTTGCCTTCAAGGATGCCACCCCACCCCGATGCTCACACTCGCCCGCGCTCGCGGTCTACGCCTCGACGGCCCCGCCGCACCTCACTGGGAAGCCATGGGCCAGACTACCCGCACCCCTTCTTCGTGACTACGTGGGGGGTGGGTAGTCTGGCCCATGAGCGAGCAGAAAACCCAGGTGCGGCGGGGCTTCACGGGCGCTCAGGTGTGTAATCGGATTACACACTTCGTTACACACTTTCCTACACACCTGAACGGGTCCGCAGCGGCTCCAGCCGCGGCTCTGCGCCGCTCAATCGCGCCCCGCCGCCAGCAGCTGATAGGCGGACACGCCTTTTGGACCGGAACCCGCGCCGATAGACTCGACTCATGAGCGTGACCGTGCAACTCCCTGACGACCTCGCCGCCCTCCTGGCTGAGGAGGCGGCCCGGCAGTCCGTAACTGCGGACGAGCTCGCCGCGCGCGTGCTGGCCGAACACATCCACGGCCGGCGGAGGCTCGGGTTCGTCGCGGTTGGCGCGTCGGACTCCGGTCGCACAGCAACGGATGCGGAGGACATGCTCGCCGAGGGGTTCGGCAGCTGACGCTGATCGTCGACACCGGCGTGCTGCTCGCCGCCGCCGATCGAAGCGACCCCGACCACGCAGCCTGCCGGGAGCTGCTGGAGGCACATCCCGGCCCGCTCGTGACGACCGAGCTCGTGATCGCCGAGACCGGATGGCTGATCGACCGGCAGCTCGGAGCGGCGGCCGAAGCCGCGCTCTACGAGTCCGCAGCCGCCGGCGAGATCCGCATCGAGCCGCTATCGGCAGCCGACTGGACTCGAATCGCCGCACTCACCGTTCAGTACGCCGATCAGCACCTCGGCGGCGTCGATAGCAGCCTCGTCGCCGTTGCCGAGCGATTGGGCGCAACCAGCATCGGCACACTCGACAGACGCCATTTCAGCATCGTCCGTCCTCAGCACATCGCCGGCTTCGAGTTGCTTCCGTAATTCACCGCCACGGCCCCGGCTGCATCCTTCTCTCGCCTGCACAAGCTTGCTTCCCTCAGATGTGGACCAGCCCCGCCGCACCCCTTCAGCAAAGCAACGACCCCGACTACCCGCACCCTTCCCTCGTGACATACGTGGGGGGCGGGTAGTCGGGGTCGCAAGCGAGCTGAAAGCTCAGGTGCGGCGGGGCTGTTCGGGGGCTCAAGGGTGGACTCCAAGTCCACCCATCCGTCCACCCTTCAGTCCACCCCTTCGAAACCCGGAACCTCGCGATCCTCAGCCCGACGGAGCGTCTTCCTCGCGGTCCTCTCGAAATCGGCCCCGCTGCAGCATGACCGCTAGCGCGTCAGTGGCGATGGGCTTGATGCGTTCCGGCCATCCAGAGGCGATGAAGTCATCATCAGGTTCGACCTGAGGGGTGGCTGAGCAGGCATCTAGGAGGACTCGCTGAACCCGGTCAAGCTCGAGCACCTCGTCCGGAGTCAGCGCGCTGGAATCCCGCCACCCGGGGAGTACGTCATCGTCGATCGTGTCGAAGAAATAGTTGATGTAGTCCGAGTTACCGACGGCGCGGACACCGTCGTCACCCTGGGCGAGAACTTCGAGCGCCTCGATTGCGCGGTTCCGCAGGCGCTGCTCAATCACGCGGTCGCTAGGACTGTCGTCCACGCGCCAGAGGTTAGTTGCGGGCTCGGCTCGTTGCCTCGAAGCCGAGCACTACGACCGCTATCAGCGCGGTGCGGCTCTGAGCCAGAGTGCCTCGAACTCGTCGGATGAGATGGTCGCCGCTTCAAACGGACCTTGGTCGTTGATTTCTTCCAGCGAAGGCATCACTTGGTCGGCCAAGCGCGTTGTCCCGGCTTCGCTCTCGGCATCAGCTCGGTCGAGTCGGCCGTCGCGATACTCGTCGACCTTCCGTCGCTCCCACCCATCGTCGTCGACCTCCGAGCACAGCACGATCGGCTCGTCCGGGTTGTCGTGGTGCCAGATCACCTTCTGGTGCCTCATCTCCAACCATTCTGCTCCGGCGGCGAGGCAAAGCGGACCTCGTCGCTGCGTTCAACCGTTCCAAGTCTCGCCACAGTCACGTCCGGTCCTACGAGGCCGCGGCTGCCGCCTCGAGACTGGCGATGAGCGCAGCGCGGTGCGGCGAGCCGAGGTTTCCCATCCCCCACGTCGTGCTCATGTCCATGGGCATCTCCCGGGCGATCTGGAGCAGAGCCCCAATGCCATCGAGCTGCTGGAACCACCGCATCCCGTCGGCAAGCAACCGGTCGGCCGCGGCGCTGACGACATCGCCGAGATCGGATCCGTCCTCGCGGATCGGCCACAGGATCGCGCGCTCCGCTCCTGGGGTGCTAGCGATTCCTGCGAGTTGATGGCGGAAATCGCAGGCGTACTCACGGGGTCGGAGCTGTCCCCCTTTGGTCGGCGTCCGGGATGTCGTACGGCACCGCGGGTGGATAGCGAGGTTGACTTGGAATGAGTATGTCGTGACGTTGAGAATGGCCGCGTTATAGGCGTTGAACGATTGGAAGTTGACCACGTCGACCTGATCCGGCCGATCACGCCACGCGGTTCGCGCCGTCCGGCGCTGGAATCCCTGATCTTTGAGCGCCGGCCACACGGTGCTGCGGAGCATCTTGTTGACGTCCGAACTGTCCACGCCGAGGAGGCTATTGAGCCGGGGCAACTCCGGCAGCAACGTTGCGCTCGTGCTGGAGGCGTGCGAGACGCGGGACGGGGCCCCAGCCTGGGACGCCAATAGTTCTGAGCTTGTCGGACGGCGAGTATCGCGACTTTGGAGGTCGACCTCATGCCCCCGCCACGCCCCCTTTCTCCCTCGACTCGTCCCTACGCCCTGTGGAGGGCGGCGCATAAACCGCGCCATTTGCAGGGATTCCGCAAAATGGAGCCAGCCGGGATCGAACCGGCGACCTCCTGCTTGCAAAGCAGGCGCTCTCCCAACTGAGCTATGGCCCCGTGAGCGGGACGAGTCTAGCGGTGGCGTCTTCGGGAACTGCTTTAGAGGGTTACGGTGCCGTCGATCACGACGGCGACGTCGCCGCTTACGCGAACGCGGCCCTCGACAGACTCGGTCCGTAGACGGCTGGGCCTGCCCATCTCGACGCCCTGTGTGATCTCGACCGCGAGGCAGCCGGTGCGCTGGTTCAGGTAGGCGCACAGGGGTCCGGCGGCCGAGCCGGTTGCGGGGTCCTCGGCGATGCCGGGATCGCGAGCGAAGTAGCGCGCTCGGGCGGCGCCGGTCGCGGGGTCGTAGTAGGCCGCGTAGACGCCGAATGCGCCGTGGGGTTCGACGAGGGCTCGGATTGCTGCGAAGTCCGGTTTGATCTGAGACAGGTCCTCGGCCTCTCGCAGGAGCAGCATCAGCTGCGGCAGGCCGGTCGAGACGATCTGGGGTGGCAGGTCGGGGTGGTGTGCCGACGGCCGGAGAGCGAGCGGCTCGAGCGCGTCGGCGGGCTTCAGCTCGGGGCCGAACGTCGCCGGCTCCTGGAGCATCGAGGCGGTGGCGCCGGCACCGTTGAGCTTGACTTCGATCGGCTGGAGCCCGGCACCGGTCTGCTGGACGTAGCGCACGGCTCCGGTCGTCCCTCGTGCCCGCGCGACCGCGACGGCCGTCCCCAGGGAAGGATGCCCGGCGAACGGAAGCTCTTCGCCGACCGTCCAGATTCGGTTCCGGTAGTCCGCTTCCGCGACCGTCGGGGACTGGACGAAGGTCGTCTCCGATAGCCGCGTCTCGCGTGCGAAGGCAAGCATCGTGCTCTCATCGACGCCGTCCGCGTCGTGCACGACGGCCAGCGCGTTGCCTTCGAGAGGGACGTCGGTGAAGACGTCTAGGACGGTGTAGCGCAGCTCAGCCGTCGAAGTCGAAGTCGCGAGGTGGCCGCTGCTCGAACCAGAGCCGGTCGTGGTCGGGCGTGTCCTGCAGGAACTCCGGCGTCTCCTCGAGGACGTCGTCCGGCTCGCCTTCCTGCTCCGGCGATGCCTCCTCGAGGCTGTACTCGGCGGTCTCCTGGTCGGCGTTCGGCGGCTCGTGCGCCTCGTCGCGGTACGGTGCCGGCGGGCCCGGGGCGGTCGCGTACGGCGCCGGTGGGTTCGGAGCGGTCGAGAACGGTGCGGGCTCGGGCGGGGTGGCTGGGTACGGCGCCGGCGGGGCCGGGGCGATCGGGTACGGCGCCGGCTCCGCCGGGGTGGCCGCGTACGGCGGTGGCTCGGGCGCGGCGTCCCGGAACGGCGCCGGCTCGAGCGGCGCGGCCGACTGCGGCTCGGGCGGGGTAGCGGCGTAGGGCTCTGACTCTCGCTCGCGTCTCACATCGGGGCTCGCGGCAGGCTCGGCGAACTGCTCATGATCGAAGGTCGCCGCCGCCGACGGCCCGCGTGCCGTGTGCTCGGAGCCGCCGTTGGCCCAGGAATCGGCGAGCGGCTCGTGCTCGTCCGGTTGCGAATCGTCGAACTCAAGCTCATCGGCGCGCGCTCCGGCCGCCCGCTGAGCCACGGGACCAAGCACTTCACGCTCCTCGCGCTCGACCTCGGTGGGGTCGGCACCCCGGCGGCGCTTGAGCTCGAGGTGCTCGCGGATCGCGTCGTCCAGCAGACCCATAGCGCTAAGCCTACTCGGCGCCAACGACGTCCGCCGCGGGAGCGCTGCCGGACACGGTGCGGTTCTTGCCCTGGTGCTTGGCGGCGTACAGTGCAACGTCTGCGATGGCGATCAGGGCGTCCTTATTGCCGTCGGTGGACGCGGCGACGCCGAAGCTGGCGGTCACGCGGAGCGATCCCCGCTTGTCGAGCAGCGGGATCTCGAGCGACTCGACGGCGAGGCGAACGCGCTCGGCGATCGCGTGGGCACCCTCGAGATCGGTGTGTGGCAGGATCACGGCCATCTCCTCCCCGCCGTATCGGGCGGGTGCGTCGGCTTCGCGCGAGGATTCACGGACGACGCGCGCCACCTCCGCCAGCACGATGTCGCCCTGCGGATGCCCGTAGGTGTCGTTGACCATCTTGAAGTTATCTACGTCGAGCATGATCAAGCCCACGGGGTAGTGGTAGCGCCGGACCTGCTCCATCTCGGTTGCCAGTAGCTCCTGGAAGCGCCGGTGGTTCGCGAGCGCGGTCAGCTCGTCGGTGACTGCCTGGCGTTGCACCTGATGGTGGAGGTCCACGTTCTCGAGCGCTAGCGTCGCCTGGGCAGCGAGCGAGCGCAGTACCTCACGATCGTCCTCGTCGATCGCCCGCCCCCGTCGCGCCACCGTGATGATTCCCCGGGGGTTTCGCTCGCCTTCGGCGGGCCCGAGCGGAGCTGCCGCGACGAATTGATCGCCGACGCTGGCCTCGCCCAGCTGCAAGCTGGCGAGCGCTGCGCGCTCGGCATCCTCGATCCGTGCCTCGAAGCCCGCGAGCGACCCGACGCGGGCGGACTCCTCGAGGGGAGCACCGGGTCCGGGGCTGACGCTCGCCCGACCGCAGCTCGCTTGCACGGCGTCGACGGCGGTCTTCAGCGCCAGCTCCAGTAGCGCCGGGCGGTCAAGGTTCGAGGCGAAAGTCTGCCCGATCCGCCGGATCGACTCCCTCAGCCTCGCACGCTCGCGGCCGAGTTCGTCGATTCGACGCTCGAGCTGGGCCGACATGCTGTTGAACTCGTCTCCGAGAGCTGCGAACTCATCGCGCCCCTCGGTCGGCACCGGCGCCGAGAAGTCTCCGCTTCCGAGTCTGCGAGCAGCCTCGAGGAACCTTCCGAGCTGGCCCTGCAGCGCCCTCGAGGCGAGGATCGAGAATGCGAACGCGAGCAGGACGAAGCCGGCGATGAATACCGCCGCCAGCAGCTGGCTCGACTGAACCGAGGCCTCGGTCTTCGCCAGGTTCAAGAGCACGGTCACGTGGACCGGCTTGATGCCGAAGCCCTGATGAAGCACGGTGATCGCGCGATAGTCGATTCCGCCCAGATGCACCGTCTCCTGGCCCCCCAGCTTGTGCCCGAGGGCGGCCGGAAGCGAGGACTCGAGCGTGCGCGGGCCTTGGCGCACGACAACGCTGACGCCGGTGTTCGCACTGGTCAGGTCGCTCACGTACTCAGCGGCTGTCAGCACCGAGACCTCGATCGTCGCCGAAGGATGCTGCGGTGTAGCGGCGACCGTCGCCCCGCCGGTCGCGATCGCATCAGTCTTGTCGCCCACATCGATGAGGCGTGTCGTGCCGCTGAACAGCGAGACACGGATCAGACCGGCGGCAGCCGCAAGCCGGGTGAGCCGGGCCTGTGCCTGTGCGTGGCCGCCAGCAGCCGTCGCGTTCGACAGCGCAACCTGCTGGGCGAGCTGCTCAGCGATCGCCTTGGCGTGGCTGCTGGCGGCGTCGTACAAGCTCGTCGCCGCCGTGTTCAGCCCGGCGGCACGGGCATCCGCCTTGCCCTGGTCGCTGCTCCCGATCAGCCGGAAAGCCAGCAACCCAATGGCGAGCATCGGCGCGATGACGATGACAACGAAGAAGCTGGTGAGGCGGGTACGGAAGCTCATCGGATCGGAGACATTGGTCACCTTATCGGCCGACCTGCGCCGATGACGTAGGCGACAGCGGTGTTGCGTCGCGGAGGTTGCCCAGCCCAAGCGCGGCTAAACTCTGCTGAGCCGAGTGGCCAACGCCGCCGCACGGGGCTATAGCTCAGTTGGGAGAGCGCCTGGATCGCACCCAGGAGGTCGCGAGTTCGAGTCTCGCTAGCTCCACTTTCCGGAGAAGTCTGTAAATGACATGGGTTCGCCTAGCAGCTTCTCGCAGCGCCGATGCTCGGAGCCGATGCTCGGGGGGCAAATGGGGTGCACCAGCTTGTCGCGCACCCGGCCCCGACGCCCCGAGGGGCCCGCGGCGGGCACAAGTCAGTCGCCGTTGTTCGATCCGCATGGCCGCGGAGTCGCGTCCGGCCTCCCGATCTAGACCAGCGTGCCTGCTTCCAGACGTTGGGAGGTCGTGAGGGATCCGATGGACCGGCCGCGAGCTCGGCGCGATCCTTATGCGCTACGACAAGATCAGGATGCCTCGAAGTACGCCCGGTCCTTCGGACGGTTGGCGGCGCGCTTCGACGCGTGAACGTCGTCGAGCGAGGCGACCAAGACCGAGATCGAGGTGCCGGCGGCGGGCATCGTGGTCGCTGCCGGTGCGAGGTCCGCGTAGCCGCCCGGGAAGCCGGTCGGGGTGAAGCTCAGATCGAGCAGGCCGTGACGGGTCGTGAGGTTCCAGACCGAGGCCGCGAGTAGTGACCGGGGCGTGAAGTAGCCACTCGGCAGCGCCACCCAGCTCTTCGGATCCGCCGGATCGATGACCAGCCGGCAATCGAGCTGGTTGAGCGCGTCGGCGAGGCGCTGCAGGTTGCCTGCCTCGGTGTCAGGCGTGAGGTCGATGTCCTCTGTCACGTACCGGCGACCGTGCGATTGGATCGCGGCGCCGCCGATCACGACGAACATGACCTCGTGCTGAAGGAGGAGCTTCAGCAGCTCGCCTCGGCCGGCGTCGACCGGGCTGGCTATGTCGTCACCGGGGTCTGCTGCTTCAGCCATGCGTCGATCCGATCTCCAGCGGCTGGCTCGTGTCGCGAGGGTGCTGTGAGCTGGGCGACCCTGACGTCGAGCACCGCCTGGTAGGCCAGAGCCTCGAGCCGTGCGCTCCGGTGCGTCGACGCGTCAGCGATCCGAAGTAGGTCCACGAGGCTCCCGACACGGATCTCGCCGTCAGGCGTCCGCATACGCTCTGACCCACGCCACAGATCGAGAAGCCCAGCCGTACCGGCAGGTTCCGCGACAACACGCAGGCAAGCACCGCCCTGCAGCTCGTACTCGTCGCGTGCCACACGTGGACCGATGGCAGTGAGGAGCGGGGCACCATCCGCCGCCTGGGCACACACGTCGACGGCGCCCCCGCTGAGGACGAGCGGCCAACCCTGGAGTGCGCCGGCAGCCTCACCGATCACGACGAGGTGCTGTGATGAAACGGCTAGCTGACCCAGCGCGGCGGCCAGATCGGGCGCGCCCGACGGTGTGAGTCGGCGGACCCGGTCAAGCGGATCGAGTTCGAGCTGCAGCGCGATCTGGGGCCACCAGGACCGGTCCTCCACAACCAGCCGCGCTTCCAGGTGAAGTTCGCACGCCCCGGCGACTGCCTCGACATCCTCGATCCCGACCTGCCGGTCGCCTCGCTCCCAGCGCGCGATTGTCGCCTGTCGCACTCCGAGGCGGTCCGCAAGGTCACGCTGCGTGAGACCGGCACGGCGGCGGGCCATCAGAACATAATCACCACCACGCATACCGTAATGGTATCAGCGGTGTGGACTGAAGTGTGTACGAAAGTGTGGAATGAGATTCCATACTTGGGGCTTCGCAAAGCCCGGCGGGGCAGGCAGGGCCAGGTACCTGCACGGGCGAAGGGCGGCGTGAGAGACCGAAGATCGAACACCATCCAGGAGGTCGCGAGTTCGAGTCTCGCTAGCTCCATTTCGGGAAGTTCTGCAAGAAATCGCTCGGGCCGCTACTGCCCGGCGTTCGCCGCGAGGATCGCGACGATCAGTTCGTAAGCGACCGGAGAACTACGGGTCGCTGCGCGGATGACTACCGTCGCGCGACCGGCCGGTCTGACCGATGCAGTTGGGGTGAGGACTGGACCGCCGGCACGACGGGAAGGGGCGTCTGGATCGACGTCCCCGTGGGCAGTCTGGGTGTCGGGCGCGGGGGCCGGCGTGGGTCGTGGCCGCGACGACGGTGGGCCGGACGGTTCGACGAAGTACCGCCGATCGCTCACATCGTCTCGGTCTGCGACTCTTACGATGCGATGGCAAAGGCCGGCGCCGGCGTTTCGCCGCCGCCCGGAGCCTCGCCGGCGTGGCTTACCCATCCTTCCAATTGACGCGAGGCCCGTGAGAACTCGATGGCAGCCCTAGGAAGGAAGTGCTTGCGGTGAGCGTGGTCGTGGTACTTGACGATCGCGCCGCCGATCGCGAGCTGGTAAGTAGCCTGCTCACCTACGCCGGTCACACCGTGATCGAAGCCGCAAGTGGGGCGGTGGCGCTCGACCTGGCGCGCGAGCGGCGGCCCGATTTGATCATCACCGACATCTTGATGCCGGGCATGAACGGCTATGAGTTCGTCCGGCGCCTCCGGAAAGACCCGTCCGTGGGCGCTACCCCAGTCATTTTTTGTACGGCGAACTACCTCGAGGGCGAGGTGCGCGAGCTCGCGGCGGCTTGCGGGGTCTCGCGGTTCATCAGCAAGCCGTGCGCGCCGGAGTTCGTGCTGGCGACGGTCGCGGACGTGCTCGGGGAACCCGCGTCGCTGCCGCTGGCCGGGCTGCCCGGCGCTGAGTTCGAGCATGAGCAGCTACGCGTGATCAACGACAAGCTTGTCGAGAAGGTATCCGAGCTCGAGCGTGTCAGCGCCCATCGCCAGTATCTGCTCGGCCTTGTGATGGGTGCGCAGGAGCAGGAGCGCCATCGGATTGCCGACGGCATCCACGACGACTCGCTACAGGCAGTCGTTGCGGTTGGGTTGTGGCTCGGAAATCTCCGCCGCCGGGAGAGCGGCGCGGAGGCGATCGAGGCGATCGAGCAGTTGCAGGAAACCATCAAGCTCGCCTCGCAACGGCTGCGCAGCCTGCTATTCGAGCTGCGCCCCCCCGAGCTCGAGACTGAGGGTCTGGCGTCTGCACTGCGGGCTTACCTCGAGCACGTGCGGCGCGTCGAGAACCTCGGTTTCACGCTCGAGGGCGGCCTCTCGACGGAACCGGAGCCGGAGCCGGAGATGGGCGCGTTCCTCTACAGGGTCGCGCAGGAGATCCTCATGAACGTACGCAAGCATGCGCAGGCCGCAACCGTCGAGGTCACGATTATGGCTCGGGATGGCAGGCACGTCATCCGCATCCGCGACGACGGCGTCGGATTCGACGTCACCGACGCGCTGCGCGCTTCGCCGGGCCACCTGGGCCTCGCGGCACTCACCGAACGCCTGGAGCTGGCGGGTGGTGTGCTCCGCGTCGAGAGCGCCCCCGGAGCGGGCGCGACGGTCGAGTTCGAGGTTCCAGCCGTGGGTGCGCCATCGGGTCTGGCGAGCGCGACCACGGCACGGGGGCTCGGATGAGGTACGCGGTAATAGCGCGCGACTAGGCCGAGCGCAGGCGGATCGCCATAGCGTTGGCGAGGCTGCTCGCCCGGCAGAAGTTGACAACCCCTCATGTGGCGGATGTGCAAGCGGCTCCGAACGGACGATACCTAACGAAGGGGACGGGCATTCTCTGGATTGAGGAAGACACTTTGGCGGACCAACGGTTGGATATGCCGGATTTGATCGGGCCGGGCGCGTTCGCGGACAGCGACGACGTGATGCAGTTTGTCATCGGCGTGCTCGAGGCCTCGACCGAGTACTCGATCATCGCCACGGACGCCGACGGCGCGATCCAACTCTGGAACGAGGGTGCTCGGAGACTCTACGGTTATGCCACTTCGGAGATCATCGGCCAGCCGACGTCGGTGCTGCACGTCAAGGCGGACGTCCTGCGGGGGCTGCCGCAGACGATGATGCGCGAGGCGCGAGAGCAAGGGAGATGGCAGGGTACGGTCGAACGAGTTCGCAAGGACGGCAGCACGTTCACGGCTCGGGTCATGGTCACCCCACGGCGCGGAGAAGACGGCGCGCCGATCGGCTTCCTGTTGATGTCGAGGAACATCACCGAGGAGCTCCTGCTGGGTGCAGAGGTCGAAAGATTGCGATACACCGTGTCGGCGATCGAGTTTGCCCCGGATGCGATGGTGATCATCAACGATGCGGGCAAGATCCGGCTCGCAAACTCCGCAACCGAGACGCTGTTCGCCTATCCACGTGCGGAGCTGGTCGGCCGGCACGTCGAGATGCTGATTACCGACCGTTCGGATGGTATTGATCCCGATCGCCGCGATGGGTTCTTCGCCGGCCGCAGCGCCCGTCCGATGGGCACCGGCCTGGATTTATGGGGCAGGCGTAAGGATGGAGTTGAGTTTCCGGTCGAGATCAGCCTCAGCCCCCTCCAAACCGAAGATGGCTTGCTCGCGACTGCCGCGATCCGAGATGTGACCGAGCGCAATCTCTTCGAGGAGCATCTTCAGGAGGCGAATATCAAGCTGGAGACGGCAAGTCGGGCAAAAGATGGCTTCCTTGCCAGCATGAGCCATGAGTTGCGTACGCCGTTGAACGGGATCATCGGCTTCACCGGCACGCTCCTGATGGGTCTACCAGGACCGCTGAATGCCGAGCAGACCAAGCAGCTGCGGACGGTGCAGGCCAGCGGCTACCACCTGCTGTCACTGATCAACGATCTCCTCGATCTTGCCAGGATCGGAGCGGGGAAGCTCGAGTTGAGCGTGGAGCCGATCGTGTGCCGGCAGTTGCTGCAGGACGTGATGGTCGGGCTCCGGCCGCTCGCCGACGCGAAAGGACTCGACCTCGCCGTCAGTGCGCCGCCGGACCGGCTCGAGGTTCGCAGCGATCGCAGAGCGCTGAGCCAGATTCTCATCAACTTCGCCAATAACGCGATCAAGTTCACCGACGCGGGCAGCATTCGGCTCGAGGTCAGTCGCCACACGAACGGGGCCTCGGTGACACGGTTCACGGTGGTCGACACCGGGCGTGGGATCAAGGCCGCCGATCAGAAGGGGCTGTTCGCCGCGTTCGAGCAGATCGAAAACTCAACCGCACAGCCGTACGAAGGCACGGGTCTCGGTCTCTACCTGTGCCAGAAGCTGGCAACTTTCATTGGCGGTTCGATCAAATTCACGAGCGAATTCGGCGAGGGAAGTGCGTTCACGCTCGAGCTGCCGGAGTAAGGATGGCCACGGAAGCAGTCATCCTTGTCGTTGAGGACAACGAAGACAACCTCAGACTGGTCGAATATCTCCTCAGTGCTCACGGGTATGCGCCGTTGCTAGCGCGCAACGGGGCGGATGCTGTCCGGATGGCCGTGGAGGCGCGACCCAACCTGATCCTCCTCGACATTCGCATGCCGGGTATGGACGGATACGAGGTGGCCGCGGTGATCAGGCATACGCCCGGCCTCGAGCGGACGCGAATCGTAGCCGTGACGGCGTCGGCAATGGTCGGCGACCGCGAGCGGATCGCGGCGGCTGGATTCGACGGCTATATCCGAAAGCCGATCGATCCCGAGACGTTCATACGTACGATCGGGCGCTTCATTCCCGTCCGGTCGGCAACGCGCGATTACGCGCTCGGTGAGGCGTGAACTCGATCATCGTCCTCGACGACCGGGCGACCGAGCGCGAGCTGCTCGTGACCGTGCTCAGCAGCGTAGGGCACACGATGCTCGAGGCATCGACCGGCCCGCAGGCGCTCGAGCTCGCGCGCGAAACACAGCCAGAACTCATCATCGTCGATCTGATGATGCCGGGCATGGACGGATCTGAGTTCGTACGGGAACTACGAGCCGATCCGGTGGTGGGAGACACGCGTGTCGTGTTCTCCACAGCTACCTACGAACAGGATGAAGTTCGTCGGCTCGCACAGACCTGCGGCGTGTCGCAGATCCTGCTCAAGCCGGCCAACCCGGAGCAGATCATCAGCGTGATCACCGAGGCCCTCGGCCCGATCGACCGCTCCGTACCCAGGATCCTCAGCGACGAGTTCGACCGCGAGCAGCTTCGCGTCTTGAACGCCAAGCTGATGCAGAAGGTAGCCGAGCTCGAGGCATCGTGCATCGAGCAGGGGCGGCTGCACGAGGATCTTCGACAAGCCGAAAGGCGGACGGCCGAGTCGCTGACCCTGTTGGAGACGCTCCAGTCGAACGCGCCGGTCGGCTTCGGCTTCATCGATCGCGACCTTCGAATCCGCCGGCTCAACCACAAGCTGGCTGCCGTCAACGGCGCGAGGATCGATCAGCAGCTCGGGCGCACGATCGCAGAGGTCATGCCCGACCTATGGCCGCGGGTCGAGCCCAGCTACCGACACGTGCTGGAGACCGGCCAGCCGGTTCTCAACCGTCCGGTTCAACGCGATGATCCCGCTGCCCCGGGAGGACTCCGACATTGGCTCACGAGCTGCTACCCCGTGCGCCTCGATGACGAAGTGATCGGAGTTGGACTCGTAGTGCTCGACATCACCGAGCGTCAGCAAGCAGACGACTTTCGCGCGGTCGCGATGGAGACCATGGCCGAGGGCCTCTCGGTCGCGGACGCTCACGGCCGACTCGTATTCATGAACGCCGCAGCCTCGCGAATGCTCGGCTGGACCGAGGACGAGCTACGGGGCATGTTGATTCACGACGCGATCCACTACCAGCACCTCGACGGATCGTCGTACGCCGCGAAGGATTGTGAGCTGGCGAACGCGCAGCGAGCCGGCGACACGTTGCGGAGGACCGATGACGCCTTCACGCGCAAGGACGGCACGGCCTTCCCGGTCTCGTATTCATCTGCGCCGCTCCTCAGCGGAACGACCCTGCGCGGCAGCGTGCTCGTGTTCCACGATACGACCGAGGAGAAGGCCGAGCAAACGCGCGTTCAGCGCCACCTCAACTCGCTTAGCTGGGTCGGGCGTATCAGAGATGCGCTGGATGAGCACAGGTTGGTTCTGTATTCGCAGCCGATCCTCGAGCTTGGCGATGCCTCACAGCGAAGCGAGGAGCTGCTGGTGAGGATGGTCGACCGCGAGGGTGAGATCATCCTGCCCGGAGTCTTCCTGTCAGTCGCCGAGAAGTATGGCCAGATCAGGGAAATCGACGATTGGGTGATCATGCAAGCGATGCGGCTCGCGGCCGGAGGGCGACATCTGCACGTAAACCTGTCAGCCGACTCGGTTGTCAGACCCGATCTGCTCCCCGAGATAGAACGGGCCTTGAGTGAGACGGGCGCTGATCCCGCCAACATTGTGTTCGAGATCACAGAGACCGCGTTGATGAATAACATCGAGGCGGGGCGAGTCTTTACCTCGGGAGTCACCGAGCTCGGTTGCGGCCTGGCCCTTGACGACTTTGGGACCGGCTACGGAAGCTTTACCTATCTACAGAAGCTCAGGATCACATACCTGAAGATCGACATCGCGTTCGTTCGCGACCTGTTGACAAACACGGCGAATCAGCACCTCGTCAAAGCGATCGTAAGTATCGCCCGAGCGTTCGGCCTGAAGACCATCGCCGAAGGAGTGGAGAACATGGAGACCTTGGGTGTCCTGCGCGACTATGGCGTCGATCAAGCCCAGGGCTTCTACATCGGCCGACCCGAACCGGTCGAGGTCCACCCAGACGAGTTCTCGGTGCAGCTCTTGCCGGCAGGCCAACGGTAGGTGCAGCCACCAGGGACTACAAGTGCTTCGAGATGGAGCCGAATAGAACCGAGATGCTCGAGCCCAGCGTTAGGGCGACCACGACCACGACGAGCGCGATCACACCGACAAGGATGCCGTATTCGGCCGTCGTCTGTCCCTCCTCGTGGCGGACGCGCATCACCAGCATGGTGATGTAGTCAAAGAAGCTGTTGAACACAGAGATTCACGTCCATGCCAGGAATATCGGGACACCCGGCCACTCCGCAGCGAGCGGAAGTTCTAGTTTCCCGTAGACCAAGGTCTAGGGCCGCCGGAGTGCCTGAAGGCGGACGCGCCTGCTCGGACGCACCTGAGTGTCTCGCAATCGGGAGAATTGACGCAAATGGCTACCGAGGAAGAGGCAGCGGATGCGACGATCGATCGACTGACACGGCTGATAGAGCACTCGGGGATCGGATCGGCGGCGTCTGCGGCGGTAACGGAGCGAGCACGCAGCCACGCCCTCGAGCTGGTGCGGGCGGGAGGTGCGGGGCCGGGTGCCGCCACGGTTGCACTGCTCGCCTGCGCGGGGGAAATCCTCGGCGAGATCGCCGTCGACCTCGCGGCTCGTCCGGGTGATGCCCGCCGGTTGATCGACGCGATCGAGCGAGTCGCCGGGGTTTCGCATGCTGCGCTCGGTCGCGAGGTGCTCCGGACACCGAGCCCTCCCGAGCTTTCCGCGGACGTCGCGATCGAGGTCCAGCTCGCGCTTGTGCTGACCTTCACCGAAGTCGGGGCGATCTCGCTGTGGACACTTTCAGCCGGCGGCGATCTCGTGCACATCTCCCATGTCGGCGCGTTCCAGGACGGGGCGCCGGCGAGCGCGCGGCTGGCCGGCGCGGTGTTGTCCCGCAGGGAACCCGCGCCGGCGCTCGGCTCTGAAGTCGCGATCACGATCGATCGCTGGCTGCATCCGGCCGTCGCGCTCGTCGCGCATGGCGACCCGGTCCGAGCCGATCACCGCGTCCTACTGCTCGAGGCGGCTGCGCCCGTACTCGGCTCGATCCTCGAGCGAGACGACCTGCGAGCGCGCGAGCAGATATCGGGACAGTCGGTCGTTACCTCGGTTGAGCGCAGGCTTGCGCGGCTGCGGTTCGATCTCCACGACGGGCCGCAACAGGACGTGCATCTGCTCGCCCAGGACCTCCGATGGTTTCGCGACCAGTTACGACCCTTGATCGCCGGGGATCCGAACGCCGACCGCTTGCTGGGGCGCATCGACGACTTCGAGGCGCAGCTCGTCGCGCTCGACGGCGATCTACGAAGGATCTCGACGTCCGTGCAGTCGCCCTTCGTTCACCCGGGCACGCTTGCGCAGAGGTTGTGTCAGATCACCGACGCCTTCTCCGCGCGTAGCGGGTTCGAGCCTCGGACCTGCCTCGAGGGGGACTTGACGAAGCTCAGTGAGTCACAGGAGCTCGCCCTGCTCGCCCTGATCCGCGAGGCGCTCAGCAATGTTCGCGAGCACAGCGACGCGAACGAGGTGACGATCGGCATCTGCTCGCAAACGACCGGCGTGGAGGCACAGGTCACGGACGACGGCGTGGGCTTTGACCCGGACACCATGCTGGTGCGGGCCGCACGCGAAGGTCATCTCGGCCTGGTCGGCATGCACGAGCGCGTGCGCATGCTCGGAGGCCGCACGCAGATCGAGAGCCGGCCTGGCGGTCCCACCGTCATCTCCGTGACCCTGCCGTCGTGGACCCCTCACTCGGAGGAGGAGTAACCCTCAACCAAGAAAGAAGTTACCCCTCGGATAGGGGAGGGGTAATGGCTACGCCGCCACCAGGTCGTGCTCGAATGCGAAGCGGACCGCGCCGGTTCGGTTGACGACGCCGAGCTTTCGGTAGATGTTCGTCAGGTGGAACTTAACCGTGTGCTCGCTGACCCATAGGTCGTGGCTGATCGCCGCCGTGGTCAGTCCGGCGGAGATGGCTGACAAGATCGTCCGCTCGCGATCGGTCAGAGCTGGAAGGTCGGGCTGGATGTGCAAGCCGACCGGGCTCGGCGCGTACGAAGGGGCGTGGAAGACGGCCCCGCTCGACGCCTCGCGAAGCACGGAGGCCACGTCGAGCGCAGCCGCCGTCTTGACCACGTAAGCGCTCGCTCCCGCCAGCAGCGCACCGTCGATCGACGCGCGATCGTCGCACGCCGACAGCACCACGGTCTTGATCTCGGGCCACGATTGGCGGATCCGCTCGATGCACTCGAAGCCGACGACGCCCGGCATCCGCAGGTCGAGCAGCACGAGCCCGGGGGTGCGACGCTCGATCAGCTGCATCAGCTCTGGTCCGGAGTGGGCTTCGCCCACGATCTCGATGTCGTCGAGGTGCTCGATCGTGCGACGGATTCCGGCGATGACCATCGGATGATCGTCGGCGATCAACACACGGATTGGGGTTGCTGCCAGATGTAGCTCGCCGTCGGCAGTTGACTTCTCGCTTGCTGTGGTCATGCTCTCACCCCGTATGGGAGGCCGCGATGCGGATGGTGTCCTTACATCTAGGTGTCGGCCGTCGGGTGCGCGTGATACTCCGAAGTTACCCGCAGTCGTGTTGCGGGAGTTCACAGACACGCGAGTATCGTGGGAGCGAAGGATGCACCAGCCCCGCCGAAACCCCGGCTCACGATCGTGATCGCCGACGACCATCAGGTTGTGAGGGGCGGCCTGCGGATGTTGCTCGAGGCCGAGGACGACTTCGAGGTGGTGGACGAGGCCGGGGACGTGGCGACCGCCCTGCGCAAGGTGCTCGCCTACCGTCCCCGCGTGCTGGTGCTGGACTTGAACATGCCCGGCAAGCCCAGTCTCCCGGCGATTTCACAGGTCAGGGAAACCTCCCCGGAAACCGGCATCGTGGTGCTGACGATGCAGGACGATCCGGAGAGCGCCCGCGAAGCCCTGCGGTCAGGAGCGCTCGGCTACGTGCTGAAGGAGGCAACCGAGGCCGACCTGGTACAGGCAGTCAGGTTCGCCGCAAACGGCCGTACGTACGTGAGCCCTGAGTTCGGCGCCCGCCTGGCGGCCGCGCCACTGCAGCCGGCGGGTCCGCCGGACGGCCTCTCCCCGCGCGAGGTAGAGGTGCTCACGTTGATCGCGCTCGGCCACACCAACAACGAGATCGCGACCAGCCTCTTCCTGAGCGTCCGCACGGTCGAATCTCACCGCGCCCAAGTCCAGGCCAAGACGGGTCGTGCGACCCGCGCGGACCTCGTCGCGTACGCGCGCGAGCACGAAATGCTCGATTGACGCGGCGCGCCTGTCCGGCGCAGCGTCGCTCGGGACGGGGATAATGCACCGATGGGATCAGATCTCGCAACCGCGGTGTCGGGAGCTTCACGACTGTCCGGCGTCGCGACCGCGCCCATCTCGGCGGCCGGATTGATCGCCGGATTTGCCGTCGCTGTCGCGAGCGGCTCGCGAGCACTCGGCGGAGTTGTGCTCGCGTGCTGCGGGCTCCTGTGTATCGCCGTCTGGCTACGCCGCGACGGCCGGCGAATCGCCGTGCGGCTGACCGTTATCGGATTGCTCGCGTTCGCGCTGTCGCACGTGCTCGGTCTCTTGATCGGCCCCTGGCCCGCGGTTCTGGTCGCCGCGGCAGCGACCGCGACTGCCTGCTGGCGCCTCTCGGACGCCTACCGCCCCAGCGTGCGCGCGTAGCCGTCCCGCCCCGCACAGCTCTACCCGAATGTGAGCTGCTACCGGTCGATGCAATCGGGCACGCCGACGGCTCGCCAGGCCTGACGATCGCGCGCGTTGATCGGGCCGAGCTCGAGGTCGAGCTGCTTGATCGCGATGACGGGATCGCCGCCGGCGCGGAGGTCGTGCTCGGTCGCGATCAGGGCATCGAGCTGCTGCGTCGCGGTGCTCAGCGCGGTGCGGTACGCGCTCGCGAGCTCGTGCGGTGGCGCCAGCTTGTGCAGCGCCTGGACTTCGGACCCGAAGACCGTGATCCCCTTCGCGAGGAACGCGGCTCCGGCCGAAGTGGAGCTTGGCATCGCGATCTTGTCGCTCCGCCTGATCGCGGTGGTGCAGAGCAGCGCCGCGCGCGTTCGCACGGCGTGCGCCGACAGGGTGGTGCTGCCGCATCCGGCGAGCGTGACCGCGACGACCGCGGCGGTCAGGCCCATGATCGCGCGACGCCTCATCGCAGCGAGATGCCGAGCAGCCGCTCCAGCTCGGCGACTGCCTCGCCGGTCTCATGCGCCACGCGTTGAGACCTCCAGCGCCCGCTCGGCGAGCTGGACGACGCCGTCGCCGAACGACTTCAGGTAGGGGTCGTCTGTGGTCCCGGCGACTGCGCGCTTGTAGTTGCCCTCCATGAACACGACCGCCTTCCACAGTGCGAGCGTCAGGTACCAGGTCAGCGATCGCATTGAGCGTCCTGAGCGCTCCTCGTAGCGGGCGATCATCTCGGCCCGGGTGGGAAAGCCGGGCAAACGCGTAATGCCCTGAAGGTCGAACATGCCGAGCGGGGGATCGTCGGCCTGGACCCAGAACATCATCAGGTAGCCGAGATCGGCGAGCGGGTCGCCGATCGTCGCCATCTCCCAGTCGAGGATCGCGGCGAGCCGCGCCGGCGCATGGCTGGCAAAGAGCGTGTTGCCGAGCCGGTAGTCGCCGTGGACGATCGTCGCGGCCGGCGACTGCGGCAGGTTGTCGGCCAGCCAGGCCCCGACCTGCTCCACCACCGGCAGCTCGCGCGTGCGGTTGTGCTCCCACAGGCCCGTGAACCGTCGCAGCTGCCGTTCGAGGTATCCGGTCGGCTTGCCGAATCCCTCCAGACCGGCAGCCATCCAGTCGACGGCATGCAGCTCGACCAGCGCGTCGATCAGCTCGCCCGCGATCCGCGCGCGCTCTCTGGGCCCGTCGAGCGGGCCGGGGATCGCCGCAGTGATCACCTCCCCCGGCATCCTCTCCATCAAGTAGAAGGGGGCGCCGATGATCGACGGGTCTTCGCACGTCAGCAGCACGCGGGGCACTCTGACGCGGCTGCCCTTGAGCGCTCGCAGCAGCCGCGCCTCGCGCAACACATCGTGCGCCGTGGGGGGGAGAGGTCCGCGCGGTGGTCGCCGCAGGATCACCTCGCGCCCCGCGCTCGAGATCGCGAGGGTGACGTTGGAATGGCCGTCGCCGATCGGAGTCACCGCGATCTCGGAGGCGTTGCCGTCGCCGAGTCGATTCGCCGCCAGCAGCTCCGCGAGCGGCTCGATCACGAGCAGGGGCGCGCGCCCCCCCTCGGTCAGATCGGCATGCCGGCGGATGATGTCGTCCGGAGCCAGAGCTTGCGTCATGCGACCGGCAGCGTAGCGCCGCCGAGCAGCGGGACGAGGCCTGAACAGGCGGTGAACAGTTGTCGAATATCGCGGGCGCCAGGACGTTTCCCTGCGAGAATCGATCCTATGGAGGCTCATTCCCGCGGATCGGTGCTCGTCGTCGATGACGAGCCGACGATCGCCGAGGTGGTCGCACGCTACCTCGAGCGCGCCGGCTACCGCACCCGCGTCGCGGCGGATGGGGTCGCGGCGATCGAGGCCGCCGCGAAGCAACGCCCCGATCTGGTCGTGCTCGACCTGATGCTTCCGCGGATCGACGGGCTCGAGGTCATGCGCCGGCTGCGCGAGCAGGATCGCGAGCGGATCGCGGTGATCCTGCTCACCGCCAAGGGCGAGGAGGCGGACCGCGTGATCGGGCTTCGGCTCGGCGCCGACGACTATGTCGTCAAGCCGTTCTCGCCCGCCGAGCTCGTCGCTCGGGTGGACGCCGTGCTGCGGCGGATCGACACCTCGCCGGAGCAGGAGTCCGCGATCGAGGTCGGCGACCTGAAGATCGATCCGGCCGCCCGCCGCGTCTTCGTGCGCGGCGAGGAGGCACTGCTGACCCAGCGAGAGTTCGATCTGCTGCTGTTCATGGCCCGTCACCCGGGTCAGGTGTTCTCACGGAATCAGCTGATGGACGCGGTCTGGCAATACGCGTTCTACACCGACACCTCGACCGTAACCGTCCACATCCGCCGCCTGCGCGCGAAGATCGAACTCGACCCGGCACAGCCGAATCACATCCAGACCGTCTGGGGCGTCGGCTACCGCTTCCAGTTGTGAACGCTGCGAGGCGCATGTACGGCGCTCCCGCGCTGATCCTCGCGTTGGCCCTCGCGGCCGTCGCCGCGGCGGTGACGATCGGCGGTCACGGCGCGCTCGTCACCGTCGCTTTGCTCGCCGCGATCGGTGCCGCGACGCTGCTCGCGGCGCACGCAGTCGTGCTCGCGCGCTCGCGCGGGCGCGCAGGACCCCTGTCACGCCAGTTCGCGTTCGCGGTTGCGATCGTCATCGGCCCGCTCCTCCTCGCTCTGCTTGTGATCGGCCTGCTGATGTTCGTCTCTGGTCACGATGTAGAGCTGGTCGCCGTGATCGTCGTGTTCGTCGGCGTGATCGCCGTCGCCGCCGGCCAGCGACTCGCGGCGCCGATCATGCGGGACGTCGAGGCGATCAGGGACGGGCTGGCGGCCGTGGGCAGGGGCGAGCGCGAGCTGCGGATCTCGACCACGGGCCGCGACGAGCTGGGCGAGCTGGCCGACGCAGCGAACGCGATGATCGAGCAGCTGCGCGCCGAAGAGGTGGCTCGCGACCAGTCCGATCAGGCCCGGCGCGGACTCGTTGCAGCCGTCTCGCACGACCTGCGTACCCCGATCACGTCGCTCACGCTGCTCGCGGACGCGGTCGGCGACGACATCGTCGATGAGCAGACCAGGCGCAAGTACCTCGATCGAATGCGGACCCACATCGACGCGCTGAGCGCGCTGATCGACGATCTGTTCGAGCTCTCACGCCTCGAGGCCGGGGACATCCGCTGGTCGCTCGAGCGCGTGCCGCTGCGAGAGCTGGTCGGGGAGACGGTCGCCGCGATGCGCGTGCAGGCCGACCTGAAGGGAGTCGCCGTGCACGCCGAAGTGCCCCTCGAGCTGAGTCCGGCGCACGCGAACCCCGAGAAGCTGCAGCGGGTCCTCTTCAATCTGATCCAGAACGCGATCCGCCACACCCCGGCGGATGGCAGCGTGGTCGTTCGTGCCGAGCCGGTCGCCGACCGGATCGAGATCGAAGTGGCCGACACGGGCGACGGGATCGCCGCGCAGGATCGCGATCAGGTCTTCGACGCCTTCTACCGTGGGGGCGCCGACGCATCTCGGACGAGTGCCGGCGCCGGGCTCGGTCTCGCGGTCTCGCGCGCCATCGTCGAAGCCCATGGCGGCCAGATCTGGCTGCTCGACTCGCCCGCCGGGACCCGCGTGCGCTTCAGCCTGCCGACCGCCGCGTAGAGCGCCGGTCCCGCCACAACCCGGGAGTTCGGCGCCAAAATTGGCACCTCGGCCTACGCCATCGACCGAACTCCCAATGGGATCGGCACGGATGCCGATTCCACATCGCCTTCCCTGGGCGATTACGCCGCTATCCGCAGGCCGGCGCGGACTGTCCAGTCAAAGCGCCAGCCGGCGAGCTGATCGTCATCGCACGCGACACCGACCACAGTCGCACCGGTGGTCCGCTCGATCGCGGCCAGCAGAAACGCGAGGCGGTCGCGAAGCTCGTGCCCGAGCTCGCTCTCGTCACGGGCCCAACCGGCGTCCGTTCCCTCGATCAGGATCGTCACCCGGCTCGGCCGGTGACGCGTCACCTCTGCGACGAGCTCCTCGTCGAGCTCCGACGCGCTTCTCTGTGCGATTGCTAGTAGATCTGACATGCCGTGGAGTCTCCATCCCGTGCGTAAAGAGTTAGTCAATTGCCACGAACAATTAGGTATCGACACAGTTGCGCCGAAACCCAATTCCGGCGGGCGGCTACCCTCCGAGTCAGAGGATGCCCGAGCTTCCCGAGGTCGAGATCACCGCGCGCCGGATCGGCGCCGCCACCGCCGATGCGATTGTCGAGTCGGCGCTGGCGCCTGGAATCAACGCGCTCAAGACCTACGACCCTCCGCTCTCGATGCTGGAAGGCCGCCAGATCGAAGGGGTGCGCCGCCGCGGCAAGCTCTTCCTACTTGACTTCGAGGACGAGCTCAGCCTGTTGGTTCACCTCATGTCTGCCGGACGGCTCCAGCTGTTCGACAAGCGGGCGTCACTGCGCGACCGAACCTCGCGCCTCCTGCTGCGCCTGCGCGACGGACGCGAGTTGCGACTGCGCGAGTTCGGGACCAAGCAGCGGGCCTGGGTCAAGCTTCTGCGTGCCGCCGATCTCCAGGCGGACGAGACTCTCTCGGCGCTCGGCCCCGAAGCGTGGCCCGACCCGCCACCGTTCGCGCCGCTGCTCGACGCGCCGCGACCACTCCACGCGCTGTTGCGCGATCAGCACGTGATCGCCGGGATCGGTCGCTCCTGGGTCGACGAGATCCTGCATGAGGCGAAGCTGTCGCCATTCAAGCGGGGCGCCGACCTCGACGGCGAGGAGGCGGAGCGGCTGCGGGTTGCGACGACCGGGCGGCTCGGAAAGGCAATCGACCACTACGAGCAAGTGATCGGGCTGCCGATCCCGGACAAGCTGCCGATGCCGCTGACGGTCCACCGCCGCCAGGGCGAACCCTGCCCGCGCTGTGGCGCGCGGCTCGAGGCTGTGTTCTACGAGGACTACGTCATGTCGTACTGCCCGACCTGTCAGACCGACGGCAAGCTGCTCAAGGACCGCCGTCTATCCCGTCTCCTGAGATAATGCCGCCGCGATGATCGAGCCCGGCGATCAAGCCCCCGACTTCACCCTTCCCGACCAGCGTGGAGAGCCTGTGTCGCTGTCCGGGCTTCGGGGCAGGAGCGTGGTGCTCTACTTCTATCCGAAGGCGGACACGCCCGGATGCACGACACAGGCTTGTGGGGTTCGTGATCACGCGCCGGAATATGAGCTCGCCGACGCGATCGTGCTCGGGGTGTCGCCCGATCCGGTCAAGGCGATCGCCAAGTTCGCCGACAAGTTCAACTTGGGTTTCAAACTTCTGTCCGACGCAGAGCACTCGGTCGGGGAGGCTTACGGCGTCTGGGTCGAGAAGTCGATGTACGGCCGCACCTACATGGGCATGGAACGCACGACTTTCGTGATCGGCCCCGACGGCGTCGTCACGCGCGTGTTTCGCCGCGTGAAGCCCGCCCAGCACGACGAGCAGGTGCTCGGCGCGCTCACGGCGAACCCGTAGGCCGCGGCTACTGCAGGCCCTCGCGCGCCTCGCGCACGAGCGTGACGGCTTCGGGGAAGACGAGTGCGATCACGCCGCGGAGCTGGTCGGCCTGCTGCTCGGTGCTGCCCTGGATGTTGACGCGGTTGATCGCGGCGACCGTCAGATCGACCGCGAGCTTGATCGCGTTGTCGGCCCACGCGAGCCGCTGGGCGCCCTGCATCTGCTCGGCGAACTCCCCGAGCCGCCGCTGCAGCTCGTCGGGGTCGCCGAAGAGGTCTCCGAAGCCGCCGCCTTCCATGCCTCAATGGTAACCGGTCTAGGACGTCCGCTCGGCCACGACGGCGATCGTTCCGCCGCGGCCCGCGAGGCCGGCGACCAGCTCGGCGATCGCCGCGACCGGCGCCAGCGGCAGCGCCAGCACGGTGATCGCCAGGTCGGGGGAGCGCGCCGGCGCGTTTCGCTTCAACAGGTTGTAGAGGTACGACGGCCGGATCGTGACGCGGCTGACGGCGGACTGCCACATCCCGAATGGATTGTGTTCGGCGAGCAGGTGGTGGGTGCGCACGGGCGTGAACCCGTTCGCGCGGAGGAGAATCTCGATCCCGGCCTGGGTGTAGTGGACGCGATGACGTGGCACGTCGAGGTGGTACCAGCGCGCGCCGCCGACGCGCGCCTGCACGCTGCCGAGGTTGGGCACGCCTACGAGCAGCACGCCGCCAGGCCGCAGCCAGGTTCCGATCCGCGCCAGCGCCGCGCCGGGCTCGTCGATGTGCTCGAGCACGTGCCACAGCGTCACCGCGTCGAGCGAGCCAGGAGCCAGGTTCGCCTCCTCGATGCTCGCCCGCTGCACGGGGGCGTCGATCGCGGCCGCCGCCAGGGCGCCGCGCTGCGAGGGCTCGATCCCGTGCGCGCGGTAACCGGCGTCGAGCGAGCGGGCGACGAAGCGGCCCCGCCCCGCGCCGGCGTCGAGCAGGTGAGCGGGCGGCGGCGCCAGCCGACTCAGCATCGACAGCCGCTGGCTGTCGAATAGCCGCAGGATCGGGGCGGCGGCGCGCGCGAGCCTGGGGTCGCCCGCCGCGTAGGCGCCGGTGTCGTGCAGTTCTGCCGGCGCCGCGCCGACGGTGACCGCGGTCCGACACCGCCGGCAGCGCCGCAACTCGTAGCGCGCCGGCCCGACCGCGGGCTCTGCGCTTGGGACCGAGCGCCACGCGGCGAGCCGCCCGCCGCACGCCGGGCAGACATCGCCGATCGGCACGAGCGCGAGTGTAAGGGTTCGCGGGCTGGGCGCGGGTCCGTACACTGCGGCCACGATGCCCGGCATTCCTGCCAGCCGGCTGCGAACACGCGGACGGGTCGAGTCGATGATCCGCGTCATGCAGCCATTCCTCGACCTGATCCTCGCGGTCGGCGAGCGCGTGTCGCGCATCGTCGAGCCCGAGGATGCCGACTACGCTCCCGCGCGGATGTTCGGCGACGGCGAGTCGGCGCCGCGCGGCCTCAGCTCCCGAGCGCGTGGCGGGCGCGACCGGCCGACGCCGCACTAGCATGGGCGACCGATGAACTCCGATCAGCTGCAGCGCGAGAGGCAGACGCGAGCGCGGATGGTGCCGGTGCCGATCGTCGCCGCCCTCCTGCTCGTCGTCGCCGCGGTGATCTCGCTCGTCGGGCTGCACACGAGCATCGACGAGCTGACCCTCGATCTGATCATCGCCCACAAGCGCTTCCCAATCGACCTGATCGGCGCTGCGCTCAACGCGGTCGGGCTGCTCACGCTGAGCGTCGTGCTCAGCTTCCTGTGGCAGGCGACGAAAGCCCGCAGGCCTGCTTTCTCTGTCGCCGTCCGGAGCCTCGCGATCGCAGGCGGCGTCCTCGCCGCGGTCAGCGGCATCGTGTACCAGGCGATGATCGCGATCGCCGCCCACAAATTCGTCACCACCGGACAGCAGACCTACAGCCAGGCGCATCACCTCGCGGGCTCCACCACCCTGCTTGTGCTCCCACTGGTCGGTCAGGCTGCCGAACTGATGCTGGCCGTTGCGATCGTCCTCGTCTCTCTGAATGCGATGCGGGTCGGCCTGCTCCCAAAGCTGATGGGCTACCTGGGCATCTTCGTGGGCGTCCTGTTCCTGTTCCCGATCGGCTCGCCGGTGCCCGTCATCCAGGCCGGCTGGCTGTGCGCGCTTGCCTACCTCTTCCTCGGGCGCTGGCCAAGCGGCTTTCCGCCGGCATGGACCAGCGGCGAGGCCGTCCCCTGGCCCTCCAACCAGAAGGCTAAGGAGCAGCGGACTCGTCCCGCACGCGGTTCGCGAGGCAAGCCGGCGCCGGCCCCGGCGCCCGAGCCGGCCGTTGCCCCGGCGGCGGGTAGCACCCGGGCGACGACCCCGAAGCGCAAACGTAAGCGCCGTAACTAATAGTGCTCCGTCCTCGCGGCGTCCATCCGCGAGCAAGGTACCGATCGAGGGGCAGTTATTCCCGCGCGGGCTCGCGGACCCTGAGTCCTGGGTTCATCCGAACCCTAACCACACATAGACATAGCTCGCATATCCGTCCAGGCGACCTTGGGGCCGGCGGCGAATGTGCCGATCCACCCACCGTCCCAAGCAGCCCTCTCTCCCCAACCGTCTAGTCCAATGTTGCCGCCGCTGCCGCTGAACCCCTTCGGTGGCTGCGGATCTACCGCAACTACGACTAACGCCCCGGCCGAGACTTCCCCGGTCCCCGTCCACGCCGGGGGCCGGGGTTGCGGGGGCCTGCGATCGCCCGGAGGGCGTGCAATCGCCCGGAGGGCGATTGCATTGGGAGTTCGGTCGAGGGTCCGGGCGCCGGTGGCGCTTTTGGCGCCGAACTCCCGGGGCGTGTGTAGATTCCCCCCGCTGTTAGCGTTTCGCCGCTCACAATCAAGTAGGAGGCAGCATGGCGCAGTGGGACGGAAAGACCGTGCTCGTGACCGGGGCCTCGCGGGGGATCGGGATGGCCACAGCCGAGCATTTCGCGTCGCTCGGGGCCCGCGTCGGACTGGTCGCGCGCAGCGCGGCCCCGCTGGAGGCGCTCGCCGCCCGCCTGGGCGCACAGGCGCACGCCGTGCCCGCTGACCTCAGCGATCCGTCCGAGTCAGCACGCGTCGTGCAGGAGGTCGAGCGGGCGCTCGGGCCTGTGGACGTGCTCGTCAGCAATGCCGGCGTGCTTCATCGGGACTGGGTCGAAGACGTGGCGGTGAGGGATTTCGAGGAGAGCTACCGGCTGGGCGTCGGTGCCGCGGTCTGGCTGACCCAGCAGGTCCTGCCGGGCATGCGCGAGCGTGGCTTCGGCCGCATTGTCCTCGTCTCCTCCGAGCTCGGGCTGATCGGCGGACCGACCTACACCTCTTACTGCACCACCAAGTTCGCGCTCGTCGGTTTCGCCGAGGTGCTGCATCAGGAGCTGCGCGGGAGTGGTGTGCGAGCGTGTGCGGTGTGTCCGGGTGACGTGCGCACCGGACAGCTCGAGGAGGAGCACGCGTGGGGCCCGACCGGCGGCGTCACCCCCGAGAAGGCGATGGATCCCGCGCGTGTGGCGCGGGACATCGAAGCTGCCGCGCGGGGCTCGAGCACGGTTGTGGTGGTCGACCGCCCGCATATGGGGCTGTTCTTCAAGTTCCCCCGCAGACTCCGGCAGCTGTTCGTCGCCGACGCGTACAAGAAGCTTCTGCGCGCGCGAGAGCGTCCCGGCGCCGGGAGCTGAGCCGACCACGCGTCTCACCGGGGTCGAGAGCGCAGCACGGAATCATTTGTCTGACCAAGCTTGCACAACGCCGACCGTGGGCGCGATGATGACGTCGTTGTCGAGAGAGGAGAGCAAGCGCCATGAGCTCGAACGTCGAGACCCGGTTCGCGTCATACGAGGAAGCGTGCGTGCAACACCGCTGGGAGGTGCCGGACCGCTACAACATCGCCGCCGACGTCTGCGACAAGCATCCCCGCGACAAGCTCGCGATGATCCACGAGGACTTCCGCGGGAAAGTGCGGAGGGTTAGCTGGGGCGAGCTGCAGGATCTCTCAGCTCGGTTCGCGAACGTCCTGGTGGCCCATGGCGTCGGGCGTGGTGACCGCGTCGCGATGCTGCTTCCGCCGACGCCCGAGACGGCGGCGGCATTCCTGGGAACGTGGAAGATGGGCGGGATCCTGCTCTCGATGTCCGTTCTCTACGGGGACGAGGGGATCCGTCACCGCGTCGCCGACTCCCAAGCGAAGGTGCTTGTGACCAACTCGGCGAACGCTGACCGGATCGAGGCCTCGCTCGTCGACGAGGTCCTGATCCTCGATGACGAGCTCCTAAGCGGCGGCTCGACCGAGTTCGAGTGCGCCGACACGGCCGCGGAAGACCCGGCCCAGCTCTACTACTCCTCGGGTACCACCGGCCTGGCGAAGGGGATCCTGCACGCGCATCGTTACATCCTCGCCCACGAGGAGTTCGTCTACTGCCACGACGTTCGCGACGGCGAGCTGTTCCACGGCATGGGGGAGTGGGCCTGGGCGGCGGGGATCTGTCCGCTGATCGGACCGTGGCGCTACGGCGCCGTACAGGCCGTCTACCAGCGCGAGGCCGGCTTCGAACCGGGCAAGCAGCTCGACTTCCTCTCCCGTCACGGCGTCACGAACGTGTTCGCCACGCCGACCGCGATCCGCTCGATGATGTCGATCACGGACGCCGGTACGCGCTATCCGCAGAAGTTCCGCATCGTCTGCTCGGCGGGCGAGCCGCTGAACCCCGAGGCGATCCGCTGGTTCCGGGAGCAGTACGGCGTCACCGTGCTCGACTACTACGGCCTCACCGAGTCCTACCCGCTGTGTGGGAACTTCCCGTTCATGGAGGTTCGCGATGGGTCGATGGGCAAGCCCCTGCCCGGTTGGGAGGTATCGATCCTCGACGAGGACGCGCGGCCGGTGGGCCCCGGCGAGCGCGGCGAGATATGCCTGCGGGCGCGCACCAACCCGCACTACCCGATCGGCTACTGGAACCGCCCAGAGGACTCGGTCGAGGTGTTCGGCGGCGACTGGTTCCACAGCAAGGACGCCGCCAGCTTCGACGACGACGGTTACTACTGGTACGAGGGCCGCGCCGACGATGTGATCATCGCCGCCGGATACCGGATCGGACCGTTCGAGGTCGAGTCCGCGTGCCTGGAGCATCCCGCCGTCGCCGAGGCTGCAGCCGTCGCGTCGCCAGACGAGCGGCGTGGCAACGTGGTCAAGGCGTTCGTCGTCCTCGCCGCCGGGAACGAGCCGAGCGACGAGCTCGCCGAGGAGATCAAGGCGTACGTGCGTGATCACCTCTCCGCGTACGCGTACCCCCGACGGATCGAGTTCGTGCCCGACCTGCCGAAGACCCTGACGGGGAAGATCAGGCGGATCGAGCTTCGCCGGCGGGAGCTCGCGCAGAAGGACTGAGCAACATCACGACACCGCCGCCGGCGGCATCCGGGCGCCAACGACCACTGCGGGCGGCTGGTCCCCGCCGCCGGTGCAGCGCGGCGCGGCATCGCTGCTGATTTGGCTGTCAGACCTTGCGGTACTCGGGCAGCCACGAACCATCGTCGTTGCGCTGAAAGTCTTGGAACAGGCTCGGCGCCTCGGCCTTCATCATCTTTGCCACCTCGTCGAATACAAGACGGAGCTCTTCCTCCGCACCCAGAGACGTCCGCATCTCGATGACGTGTCGGAGCGTGCGGATATTGGCAGTCCAGATGATGTCAGTGCTTATGCCGATTGGAGCCAGGCGACGAAGGGCGGACGTGACCTCTTTCTTGACGGCAAACGGCACGCCCTCGTCGTCGAGCCCCAGCGCCTCGGCCGCCGTGACCTGGAACTCCTCGAGCTGCTCCACGATGTTGAGGACCTGCTCTCGGATGGGATCCAAGACGGCCGGGACGCGGAAGCCGATATCGGTCAGGCGGACATAGCGGAGGCTCTCCTGGCTGAACGCCGAACCGGCCCGATGCCGCACGAGTTCATGCGTAAAGACTCTGGAGACGCTCCGGAACGCGAACGTGTAGTTGGCGTGCTCCAGGACACTGCCGTGAAGGCTGCTGAGCAGGTTCCCGAGATAATCGTGCTGGTCCTCTCGGATGCGCGTCACGTTCCGGTTGAGGCCGGGCTCCCAGCTCCGGTAGCACGCTCTGCCGCAGAACTCGACTAGCAACTGCGCGTCATTGAGCGCGTCCTCACCGCCCGCGAGACGTCGTTCGAGCCACGACGCTCCACCGACAGCCTCGAGATAGCCCCGAACCGCCTCCAAGTCGATCGATGGACGACAAATGAGAAAGACGCTGGGAGTTGTTTTGCGCATGGCAGCGAGGGCAGTGCTCGGTTCTTGGACCGCTGTCGGTGGGTTCATGGCAGCATCGTTACGAGAGCTGCGGACGGAACGCGCTCCGCGCACTTGCGGGCCTCGACGGATAGTCCACGGGTGCCGAGCTCCCGGCGCCCCCCGGGTCCTACTTCACCTGCGCTTTGCAGGACGCGAGCATCGTGGCCCGCTCGCCGGTCGGCAGGAGCGCCGCTTCGACCCTGCAGAGCTGCTCCCCGGCCGCTTTCAGGGCAGTCGCGTTTCCGGTCTGGATGTCGACGCACTCGGACTGGAGAATCGTCTTCTCGTTCTGCGGAAGTCCCGGATTCGCCGCCGCCTGGCGGCAGTCGGCGAGCGAGTGCGCCTGGTTCTGCCTGGCGGCATTGATCGTCGCGCCGCTCGCGCCGATGCTCTTGCTCGGGCTGCTGCCACCACAGCCGGTGACAAGCGCGATCGGCGCCAGCGCGCAAGCCAGCAGCAGGCATAGTCTTCTGGTCATCAGTCCCTCCCGCGTCGAAAGCCGCCGCTACGCCACGGCGGCTGCCCTGCAATCTACCGGGATCGCCGGAGCTAACGCTTCCTGCACTCGGCGGGCGCAGCCGCCTGCTCGGCGTTCGGAAGCTTGGCGACGGCGCGCCGGCACGCTCGCAGCGCGATCGCCCTCAGCCCAGAGACATTTCCGGTCCTGATCCCTGCGCATGCGGACTCGGCAGCGGACTTCGCGGCTGCCGGGATGTCCGGGGATGCCGCGATCTCCTTCCGGCACACCGTTACCGCCTGCTGGAGGTTGCCCGTCACCCGGCTGCTCGCGCCGCCGTTCGTCTTCGCGCCACCGCCGCTCGGGCTGGTGGCGCCGCCACAGCCGGCGGTGAGCACGCAAACGACCAGCGCGCATAGCGTTCTGGTCATCGATCTAGAAGATGCCCGTGATCGACCGTCCGGCATGCGCGGCCAGCCTGAGCAGCGGCGAGGGGATGATCCCGAACAGGATCCCGGCGGCGCCGAACAGCGCCGCGACGACGACGACCTCCGCGTTGGCGACGGCGCTGTCGGACCTCGGCCAGCCGCCGGCGTCGGCCGCGTCGGCCTCGGGCGAGCCGCCGGCGATGGCGGGTCGCGTGGCGAGGGCGGGGCGGGCGGCGGGCGCGGCCTCGGGCGAGCTCATCCAGATCGTCGCGACGACGCGGAGGTAGTAGCCGAGTGAGATCATCGACCCGACCACGATCACGACCGCGAGCCAGGTGTAGTCGCCATCCACCAGCGCGCGGATCAGGTAGAGCTTGCCGATGAAGCCGACCGTGCTCGGGATGCCCGCGAGCGAGAGCATGGCGATCGTGATCGGCCACGCCAGCCACGGTTGCCTCGTCCCGAGGCCGGCGAGCGCAGAGATGTCGTCACCCCCGGGGCGGTCGCGTTCGCGGGCAACGACCACCGCGAACGCGGCGATGTTCACGGGCAGGTAGGTCGCGATGTAGAAGACCGTCGCGTCGATACCGAGCTGGGTCCCGACGACGACGCCGGCGAGCATGTAGCCGGCCTGTCCGACGCCCGAGTACGCAAGCATCCGCTTCATCGAGGACTGCCCGAGCGCGCCGGCGTTGCCGACGATGATCGTGATCGTCGCGAGCGCCGCGAGCAGGGGCGCCCATGTGTCCTGCACGCCGATCACCGCGACATCGAAGAAGCGCAGGAAGACTCCGAACGCGGCCGCCTTCGTGGCTGTGGCCATGAACGCGGTGATCGGAGTCGGCGCTCCTTCGTACACGTCGGGCGTCCACTGGTGGAACGGGGCTACCGATGCCTTGAAGGCGAAGCCGACGACGCTCAGTCCGATCCCGGTGAGGAGCAGCGGATCGCTCAGCAGTCCGCCCGCCTGGACGGAGTTGCCGGTGATCGCGTTCGCGATCCCCCCGAAGTCGGTCGAACCGGTGGCGCCGTAGATCAGCGCCAGCCCGTACGCGAGCGTCGCCGAGCCGACCGAGCCGATGATCAGGTACTTGAGTCCCGACTCGAGCGAGGCCGCGCGGCGCGAGTCCGAGGCGCAGAGGATGTACAGCGGGATCGACAGCAGCTCGAGCCCGATGAACAGCGTGACGAGGTTCACTGCGCTGACGAGGACCGCCATCCCGAAGACCGAGAACAGCAGCAGCGAGTGGTACTCGCCGTGGCCGGCCTCGGCCGCCGCGCGCTCGCGCACCGAAAGGAGGACCGCGGCGAGCGCGGATACCGCGAACACGAGATCGAGGATCAGGGCGAGGTCATCGATCCTGAGCGCGCCGGAGATGATCGTGGCCTGGTGGTGGAAGCGGGAGATCTCGAACGCGATCGTCACCCCCAGGGCGACGACCGTGAGCGCCGGCACGATCCGCTCGCGAGCGATCGCGCTCGTGAACAGGCCGACGACCAGGACGACCAGCGCCCCGACCGCGAGCACGACGAACGGGGACAGCGACCCCCAGTCGATGTGGGGACCCTGGATGTGGGCGATGACGAGCGTGTCGAGCACGGTCATGGGCTGCCGTAGCTGTAGATCCGTCTCGGCTTGCCGAGGCTCGGAGCCGCGACCGCAGCCGCCACCGCGGGCGAGAGTCCCTCCTGGAGCTCCGCCGGGGCCATCGTCGCCTGCAGCGACTGCTGAGAGCGCTTCAGGCCGAACTGCGGGTACAGCGCCAGCGCCAGGATCACGACCACCAGGGGCACGATCGCGAGCCCGTCGCGCCACGAGATCTCGCGCGACTGCACTCTCGGCCCGAGCGGGTTGTGCATCGTCCTGATGTAGATGCGCAGCGAGTAAACGGCCGCGCCGATGACCCCGAGGAAGGCGATCACCGAGATCGCCAGCTTGGCCTTGAAGACCCCGAGCAGGATCATGAACTCGCCGACGAAGTTGGATGAGCCGGGCATCGCGAGCGTCGCCAGCACGACGATCAGGAACAGCGTCGCCAGGACCGGCGCGCGGAAGGCGAGCCCGCCCATCTCGCGGATGTCCTCGGACCCGCCGCAACGCACCGCGAGGGCGGCGACGATGAAGAACAGCGGCGCGGTCACGAGGCCGTGGTTGAGCATCTGGAGCAGCGCTCCCTGGCCGCCCTGCGGGCGCAGCGAGAAGATCCCGAGCGTGATGAAGCCGAGCTGGGCGACCGAGGAGTATGCGACCACGAGCCTCGCGTTGGTGGCGGTGAACGCGAGAGACGTGGCCCATAGGATCGACCACAGCGCGATCAGCAGCATCAGCGTCTGGTAGTGGACCGAGGCGTAGGGGAACAGCGGCAGGACGATCCGCAGGAACCCGTAGGCGGCAACCTTCGAGAGCACGCCGCTGAACACGGCGACCGCAGGGATCGGCATCGACTTGTACCCATCGGCCAGCCACCCGTGGAAGGGCACAAGCGGCATCTTGACCAGGAACGCAACCGCGAAGCAGAGGAAGATCCAGTCCTGCGAGGTATGACTCAGCGGCAGGTGCTGGAGCGATGAGAGCACGAACGTGAGCGGGGTGCCGTAGGCGTTCGACGCGAGCACGGCGGTGGCGATCGCGGCCACGAGCATGAAGAACGACCCGACCAGGGTGTAGATGACCAGCTTGGTCGTCGCCCGCACGCGCTCGCCCGTGCCCCAGATCCCGGTCAGGAAGTAGAAGGGGATCAGCATCAGGTCGAAGAAGCCGACGAACAGGAACAGGTCCTGGGCGCAGAAGGCCCCGAGGACCGCGCTCTGGGCGATGCCGAAGAAGAAGTAGAAGTAGCGCGGCCGTTCCCACTCGCGCGAGGCGGCCCACACCAGCGACGCCGTGAACAGGACGGTGGTGAGCACGATCAGCGCCACGTTGAGGCCGTCGAGGCCGAGCTTGTAGTGGATGCCGAAGGCGCCGATCCAGGTGCGGTCGGTGACGAACTGAAGGCCGGCGTGCCCAGTCTTGAAGCGGGCGAGGTACGAGATCGAGATTCCCAGCGGCAGGAGGCTGGCGATCGCCACCGCGCGGCCGACGAGTCGGGGCGGGAGCGCGGACGCCACCAGCGCGATCGCGAACGGGAGCCAGATCAGGATCGAAAGGGTCATCTGCTGGAGTGCTGCATCAGCTCGAGACCAGGAAGTAGATGACCACGCCGGTGATGCCGAGCACCATCAGCGCCGCGTAGTAGCGCAGGAAGCCCGTCTGCGCCCGGCGCACGGCGGCAGAGCCGGCGCGGACGATGCCGACGGTGCCGTCGGTCACGAGCGTGCCCACGAGCGCTCGGTCGAGCACCGTGGTGGCGATCTGGCCGAACCACAGCGCGGGCCGGACGATCGCGAAATCGATCAGCTCGTCGAAGTACCACTTGTTCACGAACAGCTCGTAGAGCGGCGCCAATCGCTCGCGCACCCGGGTCGAGGTGCCCGGAGCAAGTATCCACACGCGGTAAGCGACGGCGATCCCGACGCCGGCGATCGCGGCGCCGATCAGGAGCCCGACCCAGTCCGTGCCGGTGGAGGGCCCTGCGGCCGCGAGCCGTGAGCCGGCGAACGAGGGGGCGAGGAAACGCCTGACCGCGTCGTCGACCCCCGGGATCTGGAGGAAGCCGCCGACCGTCGCGAGCAGCGCCAGCGTCGCCATCGCGATCTTCATCGGCCACTCGCGCTCGGCGATGTGGTGCTCTGGGCCCGGGAAGCCGACATCGGTGTCCTCGACCTCGCCGGTCTGCGGGTTCGTCGGCACCTCGGCGTGAGCGAGGTGACCCTCCTCGAGCTCCTTGGCCTCGGGGCACGGCTCGCCGAAGAAGGCCCGGAAGATGATCCGGAACGTGTAGACCGCGGTCAGGATCGCGCCCACATAGCCGAGGATCCCGAGGATCTCGAAGCCGCCGCCGCGATGGTCGAGGTAGGCGAGGATGTCGTCCTTCGAGAACCAGCCAGAGAACGGGGGCAGGCCCGAGAGCGCGAGGCCGCCGATGATGAAGCAGCCGAAGGTGAACGGCAGCGCCCGCCGGAAGCCGCTCATCCGGTCGAGCGACTGGCTGCCCGCCATCGCGGCGATCAGCGACCCGGCTCCCATGAACAGCAGCGCCTTGAAGAAGGCGTGGGCCATCAGCAGGAACAGCGCGCCCGAGTATGCGCCCGCCGAGACGCCCATGATCATGTAGCCGATCTGGGACATCGTCGAATAGGCGATCACGCGCTTGATGTCGGTGACGGCGAGGCCGATCGTCCCGGCGATCAGGAGCGTGAGGCAGCCGCCGATCGCGCCCACGTCAGCGGCGGTCGGGGCGAGCTCGAACAGCGGGTGCATGCGCGCGATCAGGTACACCCCCGCCGTGACCATGGTCGCGGCATGGATCAGAGCCGACACCGGCGTCGGGCCCTCCATTGCGTCCGGGAGCCAGGTGTGCAGCGGAATCTGGGCGGACTTCGCGAACGCGCCGACGAGGAGCAGCAGGCAGCCGACGACGAGGTCGGTGCTGTTGTGGTGGAAGACCTGAGGGACGGCGGCGAACGTCTTCAGGAAGTCGAGCGTGCCGGTGTGGGTGAAGATGAAGAAGGTGCCAAGGACGAGCCCGACATCGCCGACGACGTTGATCACGAACGCCTTGATGCCCGCCCGGGTGGCGGTCGTGCGCCGGTACCAGAACGAGATCAGCAGGTACGAGGCGGCGCCGACGAACGCCCAGCCGACGATCAGTAGCACGAAGTTGCCCGCCAAGAGGAGCAGCAGCATCGAGAAGACGAAGTAGTTGAGGTAGGCGAAAAACCGCGTATAGCCGCGGTCGGAGGTCATGTACGAGACCGAGTAGAGGTGGATCAGGGTCGAGACGCCGCTGACCACGAGCACCATGAACACCGACAGCGGGTCGACGAGGATCTCGAGGTTCGCGCCCACGCCGACGGTGTTCGCGTAGCTCCACAACGATGAGGTGAGCTGGCGGTGCGCGGGGCTGCGGTTCAGCAGTGCGAGGAGCATGCCGATCGCGCATACGAACGAGAGCCCGATCGCCGCGGTCGCGATCCAGCCCGGCGAGCGCCCCGGAAGGCGCCGGAATCCGAGCCCGATCACCACCGTCCCGACGATCGGGCACAGCAGGACCAGCCAGCCGAAGGTAGTCGGCGCCACTAGCCCTGGAGTTCCCGCAGATCGTCGACGTCGATCGGCAGCTGCCGGCGGTAGATCGCGACGATCAGCCCGAGGCCGACGGTCACCTCGCAGGCGGCGACGACCAGCACGATCAGCGCGAACACCTGTCCGTCCTCGTGCCCCCACATACGCGAGAACGCGACCAGCGCGAGGTTGGCGGCGTTCAGCATCAGCTCGAGGCAGAGCAGGATCACGAGCGGGCTGCGCCGGACGAGCACGCCGGCGGCGCCGATCGAGAAGATCAGCGCCGAGACGACCAGGTACCAGCCGATCGGCATTAGCTCTCGCTCCCGACCGGCTCGCTCTCGGATTGCTCGACCGGTTCGGCCTCGGGTTGCGCTACCGGCGCGTCGAAGTAGGTCAGGCCGCCGGCCTCGGCCATCGTGCCGGTCCACGCGGGCCGCAGCGGGTGGTAGCGAGCCTCGAGCTTCTGGTCGGGCTCGAGTCCCCGGCGGCGGCGCGCGAGCACGATCGCCCCGATCGCCGCGACGAGCAGGAGCAGCGACGCAACCTCGAACGGGAACAGGTACTTGGTCAGGAACAGCTTGCCGATGTGCTCGGGGGTGCCGAAGCCGGGTACGTAGGGCGCTCCCTTGCCGGAGATGCCCTTGAGCGCGGTCCCGAGCATCGCCACACACAGCTCGATCGCCAGCGCCACTGCCAGCAGTGGGCCGATGACGCGGAGGCCCGACCGGCTGGACATCTCCTCGCCGCCGCCGACGTAGGCCACGACGAACACATACAGGACCATCACCGCCCCCGCGTACACGATCACCTGGGCTGCCGCCACGAACTCCGCCCGCAGCAGGAGGAACAGCGCGGCCAGCGAGACGAGGTGGAAGACGAGCGCGAGCACGCTGTAGAACTGGTTGCGCAGCATCACCACACCGATCGCGCCGGTGATCGTGCCGATTGCGGCGATGAAGAACAGAACGGCGGACATCTGCGCGGTTACTCGCCTTCCGACCGCAGCGGCGTGCGCTCGATCGGCTCGGCGAGCAGCATTTCCTTGGTGAAGATCAGGTCTGAGCGCGTGTAGTCGGACATCTCGTAGTCGTGGCCCATCGTGATCGCGTCGAACGGGCACGCGACCTCGCAGTAGCCACAGAAGATGCAGCGGCTGAGGTTGATCTCATACACCGCCGCGTACCGCTCGCCCGCAGAGATTCGAAGCTCGGGCGTGTTCTCGGCGGCGACGACGCGAATGCAGTCCGCCGGGCACGCGGCAGCGCACAGCGAGCATCCGACGCACTTCTCGAGGCCGGTGTCCTCGAATCGATGGAGCTTGTGGCGCCCGCGAAAGCGGGGGTAGACGGGCGTCTTCTCCTCCGGATACTGGATCGTCAGCGGCCCTTCGACGATCCGCGCGAACGTCGTCTTCATCCCTTTCAAGGTCGCGCCGAAGGCACGGTAGGTGCTGTGCATCGGGCCGGGGGCGGGAACGCGGATGACCTCGATCACGTCCGCGCCGGGGTCGTATGGGCTCATGTCACCACCAGGATTGCGGTTATCAGCGCGTTCACCGTCGCGAGTGGCAGCAGCACCTTCCAGCCGAATGACATCAGCTGGTCGTAGCGCAGTCGCGGCAGCGTCGCCCTGACCCAGATGAACAGCGTGATGAAGAGCATCATCTTCGCGACGACGACGATCGGATCGACCCAGCCGGGCGGGTGGATCCCGAACGGGAGCATCCAGCCGCCGAGGAACATCGTTGTCGCGATCCCGGCGACGACGATCATGTTCACGTACTCGGCGAACAGGTAGGCCACGAAACCCGTCCCGCTGTACTCGGTCATGTAGCCGGCGACGAGCTCGGCGTCGGCCTCGACGAGGTCGAACGGCGAGCGGTTGGTCTCCGCGAAGGAGGCGACCATGAACACGAGGAATCCGACGAGCTGGGGGACGATGTACCACATCCCGACCTGGGCATGAACGATCCCGGTCAGTGACAGTGTCCCGGCCGTGATCACGACGCCGATCAGCGCGAGCCCCTGCGAGACCTCGTACGAGATCAGCTGAGCCGCGGCGCGCATCGACCCCAGGAACGAGTACTTCGATCCCGACGACCAGCCGCCGAGCATGATCCCGTAGAAAGAGATCCCCGCGAACGCGAACACGAACAGCGGCCCGATCGAGACGTCGATCCCGTACAGGCCGACGGGCCGGCCGAAGATGTGCTGGACGTTGCCGAAGGGAATGATCGCGAGCGCCGCGACCGCGGTCAGGATCGCGATCGCGGGCGCGAGGACGAACATGTAGCCGATCGACGTCCTCGGTCGCGACGGCTCCTTGGTCGCGAACTTGACGATCTCGGCGAGCGGCTGCATCAAGCCGAAGGGCCCTACTCGATTCGGTCCGTAGCGGTGCTGGAAGCGTCCGAGGAGCTTGCGTTCGTAGACCGTCAGCAGCGGCAGCACCGCGAACACAACCCCGAAGATGACGACCGCCTTGACGATCTGGAGCCACCACGGCTCGAAGTAGTCGACCGCGCCCACCGCGATCACGGCTTGCGCACCTCGACGTCGAAATCGGTGAACGCGTTGGCTGAGTCCTCGGCGAGGCCATCGGCGAGGAACACCGTCCCGGCGGGGACGTCCGAGCGGACCGCTGCGGTCGCCTTCACCGCCGTGCCGTTCGATGCCACCTCGACGGTCTCACCGTTCGCGATCCCGAGCCGCTGGGCGTCCTCGGGGGAGAGCTCGGCATGCTGGCGGGCGATCAGGAACTTGAGCGCGGGCGAGACCTCGATCTCGGGTGAGGCCCAGATCGGCCGGTGGGTCCCGAGCCGGAGGTGGCCGTTGCCGGCGGCTGTGGACGCCGTCTCGACCTCGAGCGCCGGCCCGTCGATCGGCGCCGGCGAGGTGAGCGGCGCGGGCGCCGGACGCTCCTGCGGCTCCGGCGCCGCAGCCGGCGCGCGCGCCTGCCAGCGCACGCCGCGACCCGCGAGCTGCTCGAGCGTCACGCCGGCGTAGAACGGGACCGCCGCGACGATCTGATCGAACGCGCCGGCGCTGGTCGAGACGCCGAGGTCATGGCCGAGCCGTCGCGCCAGCTCGGCGATCACCGACCAGCCGGCGCGCACCTGGTCGGGATGGGCGATCGCGATCCGCAGCCGCTGGAGGCGGCCGTCGGGGTGAACAACTGTGCCTTCCTTCTCGGCGTGCGACTCGGCAGGAAAAACGACGTCGGCGTGCTCGCGGATGCCGTCGGTGAGGATCGACGCGTGGGCGACGACCAGAGCGGCATGGTCAAGCGCGCGCTCCCAGAGCTTCCGGCCGGGAAGATCCCGTACAGGATCGGTCTCGAACAGGTACAGCGCACGCAGCTCGTTGCCGGCTGCGGCAGCGGCGATCTCTGCCGCCGCCCGGCCCTTCAGGCCATCGGCCAGGTCTGCGTAACCGGGACCCGCGTTCGGCGCGACCCCAACCTCGCGGAGGCCGCGGCCGTTGGCGCCGGCAGGGATCTCCAGCAGCCCGGCGCCGTCACGGCTCAGCCCGAGCGACTCGGCGATGCTCAACAGGTGTGGGAGCGCGTCGGGGCCGATCCGCTCGCCCCACAGGATCACCACATCCTCGCCACCGTCGCGAAGCAAGCGGGCCAGCTCGCTGCCGCCCGCGCCCGCGCCTAGCTCGAGGGCGAGCTGCGCTAGGAAGGCGGCTTCATCACCCGGTAGGAAGCGGACCGCGAGCTTCGCGTTCTGATCGAGCGCGCTCGGTCGCGCGGTGGCGATCGCAAGCTTGGTGCCGTGACGGCGGACGCCTTTACGGATCCGCAGGTCGAGGATCGGCGCGTCATCCTGGGGCTCGCATCCGAGCACGAGCACGGTGTCGGCGAACTCGAGGTCCGGCACGGTCGCCTGCAACCCCGGCGCCGCCAGCGCGCGTGCGAGCGCCGGGGGCACCGGGCCGCTGACGCGCGAGTCGATGTCGCCGGAGGAGAGTCCTTCGCGCAGCATCCGCGAGAGCAGGAACCCCTCCTCGTTGCTGGCGCCGCCGCCGACGAGCACGCCGACCTTGCCGCGGTGCCGCGCGAGGCCGGCGGCGACCTCGAACGCGCGCTCCCAGGAGGACTCACGCAGCTCAGCGCCTTCGCGGACCATCGGCGCGGTGACCCGTTCGTCGACGTGGATCGCCTGATAGCCGAAGCGCCCCTTGTCGCACAACCAGCCGTCGTCGACCTCGGGATGCTCGCGCGCGAGCACGCGCATGACCTTCTCGTCGCGGACCGTGAAGGTGACGTTGCACTGCGCCGGGCACAGCGTGCAGACGCCGCCCGCGTCCTCGATGTCCCAGGGGCGGGCGCGAAAGCGGTAGGGCTGCGAGGTCAGCGCCCCAACCGGGCAGAGCTCGATGATGTTGCCGCTGAACGGCGCCACATACGGGTGGCCGTCATGGGTGGCCACGAAGGTGTGGGCGCCCCGCTCGGCGAAGATCAGCTGGTAGTCCTCGGCGATCTCCTGCGAGAAGCGGACGCACCTGTAACAGAGGATGCAGCGCTCGCGGTCGATCGCCACCAGCGGCGAGAGCGCGAGCGGCTTGACGAAGTGGCGCTTGGGCTCGATGAAGCGCGAGCGACCGCCGCCCCAGCCGAAGGTGATGTCCTGAAGCGGGCATTCGCCGCCCTTGTCGCAGACCGGGCAGTCGAGCGGATGGTTGACGAGCAGGAACTCGACGATCGCGTGCTGGGCGCCGCGCACTCTCTGCGTCTGGGTGTGGACGACCATGCCGTCCTTGACCGGCGTCGAGCACGACGTCTGTAGCTTCGGGATCCCTTCGATCTCGACCAGGCACATCCGGCACGCGCCCACCGGTTGGCCGAGCTTGCGCTCGAAGCAGAAGTAGGGGATCTCGATGTCGCCGTACTTGGCCGCCTCGACGAGCATCTCGCCTTCCGGCGCCCGCACCTCGCGGCCGTCGATAGTGAGCTGGATCGTCTTTGGCTGCGGGCGCGGCATCAGTGAACCGGCATCGGCCCAGCGTGATCGTCCGCGAGCCCGAGCGCGACCACGTTCTCGAGCGCCCCGGAGCCAGCCCGTTCACGCGCGGCCTCGATCTGCGCCTCGAGCTCCGGCCGGTACTTCTCGATCATCGAGCCGATCGGCATCGCCATCGCGTCGCCGAGCACGCACAGGCAGTTGCCGATGATCTGCTCCTGGACCGAGGCCATGATGTCGAGGTCCATCGGCGTCGCCTCGCCCGACTCGATCCGCTGCAGCATCTTGACCGTCCAATTGGTGCCCTCGCGGCACGGCACGCACTTGCCGCAGGACTCGTGCGCGTAGAACTTGGCCAGCTTCATCGCGACGTCGAGCACCGGATGGGAGTCGTCGACGACGATGATCGCGCCGGAGCCGAGCATCGACCCCGCCTTCGCCAGCGAGTCGAAGTCGTACGGGATGTCGAGGTCATCGGCGGTCAGTACCGGCGCGCTCGACCCGCCCGGGAACCACAGCTTCACCGTGCGACCGTCGTGCGGACCGCCGGCGAGGCCGAAGATGATCTCCCGCGAGGGCGTCCCCAGCTCGATCTCGTAGTTCCCCGGTCGCTTGACGTCCCCCGAGACGGATACGAGCTTGGTGCCGGTCGAGGTCTCGGTGCCGATCTTCGCGTACTCGGCGCCACCCATCGCGATGATGTGCGGGACCGTCGAGAGCGTCTCGACATTGTTGATCAGGGTGGGGCCGTGGTAGAGGCCCTCGACGGCGGGGAACGGGGGCTTCAGACGCGGGTTGCCGCGCTTGCCCTCGAGCGAGTCGAGCAACCCCGTCTCCTCGCCGCAGATGTAGGCGCCGGCGCCGCGGTGGAGGACGAGCGAGAGCGTGTGCCCGGAGCCGAGGATGTTCTCGCCGATGTAACCGGCCGCGCGCGCCTCCTCGATCGCCGCGTCGAGAATGTCGGCCTGGTAGGAGTACTCGCCGCGGATGTAGATGAACGCGCGGTCGATCCCGCCGGCATAGGCCGCGATCACGATTCCCTCGACCAGCATGTGCGGGCTCTTCTGCATCAGCTCGCGGTCCTTGAACGTCCCCGGCTCGGACTCGTCGGCATTGCACACCAGGTACTTGTCCATGTCTCCCTTGGGCAGGAACGAGACCTTCTTGCCCATCTGGAAGCCGGCGCCGCCGCGGCCCCGGATGCCGGAGGCGAGGAGCTCGTCCAAGACCTCCTTAGGGGTCCTGGTCAGCGCCTTGCGCATCGCGGCGTATCCGCCCCGGCGCTCATACACGGCCAGCGTGTTCAGGCCCGGCTCGTCGATCCGGTCGAACAGGATCTTCTTCATCCCGCACCGGCTCCTGGGTCAGCACAGGGTCGATGCCGCAGCTGCTTCTCCTCGAGCACGGGTCGCCCGGCGAGCAGGTCGGCGACGATCCGCTTGGCGTCGCCGGGCTCGAGCGGGCCGACGTAGTCGCCGTTGACCGACGCCATCGGCGCGATGTCGCAGGCGCCCAGGCACTCGAACGAGCGGACGGTGATGTCATCCTCCCCCGACGCCGCGGCGCGCATCGCGTCATAGAGCTCGTCCGCGCCGAGCAGCGAGCACGAGATGTTCGTGCATACGAAGACGTCGTTGTGGCCCTTGCGCTCGGTCACCAGCATGTCGTAGAAGGTCGCGACGGAGGTCAGGTACGCCGGCGTCAGCCGCATCACCGCCGCGACCTGCTCGATCGCCTCGGGCGAGCACCAGCCATGCTCCTGCTGCGCGGCGTGTAGCGCGGGGATCGACGCCGAGCGTGGGTCGGGGTACCTCGCCATCGCGGCCTCGATCTGCTTGCGCAGGCCGTCCGGCACCGGCGTGCTTGCCGGATCCGGGACGACGGCGGGATCCTTGGTCAGGTCGACGGCGTCGTCCCAGCCGGGGACGCGCGAGCCGTGCTCGAAGCGCGGGACCGGAGCGGTCCGCGGGCGGTCCCAGTCGGTGGGTTCGAGTTCTCCGGCCTCGGCGGGCTCGGCGTCGATCTGTCGCTTCCCGCGAAGCGCCCTCACCGGTCGATTCCTCCCAGGATCGGGTCGAGCATCGCGAGCGTGGCGATCAGGTCGGCGATGTAGGCATCCTTCACCATCGGTGCGGTCGCCTGCAGGTTGACGAAGCTCGGGTCGCGCATGTGAACGCGGGCCGGTTTCGCGGAGCCGTCCGCGCGCACGAAGCAGCCGAGCTCGCCGCGCGGGGACTCGATCGCGTAGTAGACCTCGCCTGGCGGAACGCGGAAGCCCTCGGTGACGAGCTTGAAGTGGTGGATCAGCGCCTCCATCGAGGTCGCCAGCTCGTGGCGCGGCGGCAGCGCGACCTTGCGGTCGAGTGTGATGTGAGGCCCCTCCGGCAGCCCCTGGAGCGCCTGGTCGATGATCTTCGTCGATTCGTAGAGCTCGGCGTGACGGACGCGGAAGCGGTCGTAGTTGTCCCCGACGGTGCCGACGGGGATCTTGAACTCGAAGTGGTCATAGGACGAGTAAGGCTCGGCCTTACGCAAGTCCCACGGGTTGCCGGCGGCGCGCAGCAGCGGACCCGTGACGCCGAGCCCGAGCAGGGTCTGCTCGTCGAGCGGACAGACGTTGCGGAGGCGCTGCAGCACGATCTCGTTCTGCTCGAGCAGCGCCGCGTACTGATCGGCGCGGCGGGGCATGTCCTTGACGAACGCGGCCAGCTTTTCTGCGAACCCGTGGGGAATGTCCTCCATCACCCCGCCGACCTGGAAGTAGCGCGTGTGCATCCGCTGGCCCGAGGACATCTCGAACAGGTCGAGGATCGTCTCGCGCTCGCGGAAGCAGTACCAGAACATCGACATCGCGCCGAGATCGAGCGCGCTCGTCCCGAGCCAGACGAGGTGCGACATGATCCGGTTGAGTTCGAGGTGGATCACGCGCAGGTACTGCGCGCGTGGCGGAACCTCGATCCCCAGCAGGGTCTCGACGGCGCCGCAGAACGCCATCGCGTTGAAGTAGTAACTGAGGTAGTCCATCCGCTCGACGCACGGGATTACCTTCCAGTAGGACTTGTCCTCGCACGTCTTCTCGATCCCCGTGTGCACATAGCCGATGATCGGCTTGATGTCGCGCACCACCTCTCCCTCGAGCGTCACCAGCAGCCGCAGCACGCCGTGGGTGGCAGGATGGTGCGGGCCGATGTTGAGCGTCAGCAGCTCATGGGTCTCGCCCTGGCCGGCGGACTCGGTCGCGAGCGTGATCGACTCCTCGCGGCGGCGGTAGTCGCTGGTCGCGCTCATTGCCACTTCCCGTAGGAATGCTCTTCGTTGTAGGTGAAGAGCACCGGCTCGCCGCCGATCGGGAAGTCCCGGCGCTGGGGAAAGCCCTCGTAGTCCTCGGGCATCAGGATCCGGCGCAGATCGGGGTGGCCGTCGAAGAACACGCCGAACATGTCGTAGACCTCGCGCTCGGGGTGGTTGGCGCCGGGCCACAGGTCGACAACCGAGGCGATGTGGGGGCCGGCCGTGTGGAGCCGCGCCTTGACCGAGATCCGATCGACCTCGTGCATGTCGAGCAGCTCGTAGAGGACGCCGAGCCGGGGCTCCTCCGGGTAGTAGTCGCATCCGTGCAGGCTTGCGAGGAAGCTATAGCCGCGGTCCTTGAGTCGCTCGAGCACGCCATGAACGCGCCCGGGCTCGGCGATCACCGTGGCTCGCCCGTGCGCGAAGGTGGTGCCGAGAACCGACACGGCGTCTGCGTCGCGGAGGTCGTGTGCGATCAGCTCGAGGCCGGTCGCGTCAGGCACCAGCAATCTCCTCGGGGATGATCTCCTCGGGGACGACCTCCTCGGTGCCGACGGCGCCGTAGCGCTCGCGCCAGCCTTCGGGTGGATGCCCCTGGACCTTCTCGCGCAGCTTCAGGATCCCGTGGGCGAGCGCCTCCGGGCGCGGCGGGCAGCCAGGGACGTGGACGTCGATCGGCATGAACTTGTCCGATGGGACGAGCGCGTAGTTGTTGAACACGCCCATCGAGGAGCAGCACGCTCCCATCGAGATCGCCCACTTGGGCTCGAGCATCTGGTCGTAGATCCGGCGCACGACCGGTGCCATCTTGATCGAGACCCGACCCGACAGGATCAGCAGATCCGACTGGCGCGGGGAGGCGCGGAAGGCCTCGAAGCCGAAGCGCGCGATGTCGACCCGGGCGCCGACGATCGACATCATCTCGATCGCGCAGCAGGCGAGGCCGAATGTCGCCGGCCAGATCGCGTTCGAACGACCCCAGGCGACGGCCTTGTCGAGCGTCGTCGTTAGCACCGCGTCGGTGACGTACTGCTCGAGGGCGTCATTCTCGAGGTCGCCGCGGAGCATGTCGCGCGCCTTCAGCTGCCGGGAGCGGAACTCGCTCGGCGAGTCGATCTGCCGGCGGGTCACCTCCATTCGAGAGCGCCCCGACGCCAGATGTAGCCGAACGCGATCCCCAGCAGCGCGATGAAGACGATCGTCTCGCTCAGCGCGAACGTCCCGAACGACCGCAGCTCGACGGCGATCGGGTACAGGAAGATGACCTCGATGTCGAACAGTATGAATAGCATCGCCACCAGGTAAAAGCTGATCCCGAACCGGAACCCGCGCTGGACGTCGGACGGTAAGCCGCACTCGTACGGATCCTGCTTGGATCGGTTCGGATGGCGTTTGCCGAGGAACAGGTTGAGGACCGCGAACAGCGATCCGACGAGCCCGCCGAGCACCAGGAACACAATCGCAGGGAGATAGGTTCGAAGCACGCCTTCGCCGTTATATCAGGGGGCGGGGGGTGGGGCTTGTGCTCGTCGTTACGTGCGGTGCCGGGCCCGGGGGGTGTGCGGGTGGTCGCGCCCCCCTGCACCAGGCTCTGTCAGGGGAGGGCCGTTGGCGCGTGCAGGGTTTCGGACGCAATGGTGCCGGGGGGCGCGACCACCCGCCCACCCCGTCGCTCGGCACGCGCGGGGAGCGAGCCGGCCCCAACCACCCGCCCCGAGCTACACGGCTCGATTAAAGCCAGGCGGGCCGGGGCGCGGGGCGTGCGGAGCCGAGCAACAGCCGCCCCCAAACAAGGCTTTAAAGATGGCGCGGGGCGGCTCGCGCCACCGTCGTGCCGGCGGACCGGGCGGCGGTCCGCGGCGAGCTGCGACCGAACTGTGGAGGCGGGCGGGTG
>Ga0302325_10002182_pt1 | contig 47999 bp, 35 predicted proteins | sample Palsa_T0_2_FD_201948 | JGI IMG/M metagenome (GOLD analysis project Ga0302325, IMG submission 201948) | Peat permafrost microbial communities from Stordalen Mire near Abisko, Sweden - Palsa_T0_2 | ecosystem: Environmental > Terrestrial > Soil > Palsa > Peat permafrost | place: Sweden: Abisko...
ATTACAACCAACCAATTGTAACAAATCAGGCTTCGCTTCAAGCCCATAGTGGTGTAATGGAACTATACTTTGACGATGACGGCGAAATTATGAATGGTGTTTATTACAACAATCCGCACCAGCGTGTAACCTACGGACATATGGCATTGAGACTTGAATCGAGACAGCTACTTGGGCGATTTAAGGAGATAGAAAGTGTTGGATTTAGATACTCTACGGGATCAAATACGTGATTTCGACTGGATCGTAGGCGCGGTCAACTACGATGAAGATTTGCACTTCTCATCCTATTATTTGCGTGCGTCAACTCCGGCGCGCACGGACTCATTTTATCCGGGGTACGGACTGATTATAGGGTTCTACGAGAATTTTACCGAACGGTACTTTCTCAAGAAGGACGAATGTGCGAATAACGCTGAGGTGCTGACCCGGCGCGCGCTACGCGATCCCGCGTGGCTGCGCTATATTCTCGACGAAATAGTTCATCGCTCCAATGCCCTAACACAAGCGTTCCCCCCGAACATGTCGCCGGCTTATCTGACTTCTGCACCAAACCAAGAATTGCTGACGTCCTATGAGTTGCATCACCGACTGCACACCGACCTCTACACGTATGCTAGGATACCCGAGGCGCTCGATCGCGGAGTTGACTATTTCACCAACTATCTGCGCGGTCACCTGACTTCGAAGTTAACAGCTGCAGACGACCTCAACGAGGTATTCAATCAATTGACACAGCCCGTCACTGCTAGTGTCTTGGCGCAGGCAATTCTTGATCTTGAGAGGATAGTAGGAGTCGTAAAGCACGATCAGCGTACACGAGAACTGCTCCTGTCTTATCCGCGAATGGCAAGAATGCTGCTCCCCTACGGCATATTGGAGCGCGTGCGGGCCTACGCTGAGAAATGGCGCTACCTGGAATACCATGGGTACGGCAGCAGAAGGGTGGCTGATGAGGGCTCGATAGTGGATCAAATTTTGAATTCACTGCAGAATGAGCGGCCTAGCGCCATGGCACGAACGATTTTGACTAGGTTTGCTGAGAACCGTGTTCAAAAGGATTTGCTTTTTGACCGCTTAAAGCTTGATGTTCCGCATCGCGAACTATTTGAACTGTATCCAGAAATTGGTGCGGTTAAGTTGCACCGTAGGTACGCTCAACTTCGCAATTTTTACTTTCTGGACATGCTTCTTTCAGAAATAGCAAAGCGTTTGCAAGTTGACGAGTGGACCATCCGATCAGCGTTACCTGAGGAAATCATGAGAGCGTTACGCGAGGGGGCACCACTTCTTGCTGAAGCTCATTCTCGACGCAGTGGTTGTATGTTCGTTCTTCGCAACGATAAGGAATTGCTCGTTAGCGGAGACCAAATACATGCAATTCAGGAACAATTGGAGACGCGATCAGCTAAACACAAGGATCGCAGGATTTTGAAAGGAATAATTGCGTCGAAGGGTAGGGTGCAAGGGGTTTGCAAGATTATTCTGCGCGCTGACGTGCCAGCCCAGAAATTTCAAGACGGTGCTATTTTAGTTAGCGAGGCAACGGATCCTGACCTCCTAAAGCTCATACGGGTCGCGGGCGGTGTACTGACTCAACAAGGAGGCGTCACAGCCCATGCCGCGATAATCTGTCGAGAAATTGGTATCCCAGCAATAATTGGAATCGAGGGCTTGCTTGACACACTGAAGGATGGAGATGTCGTTGAACTTGATGCCTTCACCGGCACGGTAAGCATAATGCAACAATTGGACGAACCGCCTGCGGGTATTTTGGCTGAACATGATTCGCTAAACGATCCCGCTCGGGTTGGAGCAAAGGCTGCAAATCTTTCTCGTCTTGCGGCGTTAGGATTCGCGATTCCGCCTTATGTGGTGCTTAAGTCCGAAGGTGTGAGACGTTATCTTGATGCAGGGGCGTCCGACCATGGCAACCAAGGTTTAGGCGAATGGATCCAACGTCGACTAAGCTTAGGTCGTGATGCTTTTGTGGCAATAAGGAGTAGCGGGATCGACGAAGACACAGCTGGCAGCTCACTGGCCGGCGAATTTGATACAATCATCAATCTGCCAATCCAAAACGTTTCGGCGGGTCTTGCCGATTTTCTTGAGAAGAACAAGCGGGGCCGCGGCGGAGACGTCTATTCGGGATCCATTATTGTTCAAGAGATGATCGGGGGTGAAATTGGTGGAGTAAGCTTAACTATGGACGTGGAACATGACGATCGCAGCGTGATTATTTGTGAGATGAGCCTCGGCGGTGCACAGGCAGTAACTTCAGGAATGGTTACTCCGGCTCGAATTCGCGTGCGGAAGGATACCCTCGATATCTTAGAAGCTTCTATCGATTCGGCCGTCGAAAGCCGTTTTGGTCGGGAAATTGTACGCGAGCTAGGTGGGATAGTCTTAGATATAGAAAATCTATTTGGGGTACCGGTAGATGTTGAGTGGGTCAAGCGCGGGTCAACATTTTTTGTCCTGCAAGCGAGGCCAATTGTGATTCCAAGGAAGTGAACAGAATGCCTCATTCTGTTTAAAGGGATCCTCGCCTAATGTTGCAGAACTTTCGATGGAACTGCGCGCTTCCAAAATTCAGCTTAAAGGGAAATAAAAATTCCACATGAGCCAGTAGTCGAGAAGGGTTCTCAAGCCCATCGCCAGTGTGAAGACGACCGCTGCCTCCTTTGCCGATCTTCTCCAAAACAGAAGAAGCATCACTGATACAACTAGTACGAAGACCAGATTAAGAACGAGCCAGCGGCCCACGTCAGACGAATGGCCGAAATATGCAACGGCACCCCACACGGTGTCCAAACAGAGAAGACATACAACCCAGCAGTAGAATTGTTTCCATCTCTGAAACGTCAGCGCGCGTGACATCACGAAAAATATTGCCGATTCAAGAATAAATGCCGCGCCGTCAAACAAGAGATACGGCGCGTATGGATGGGGCAGGCGCGCCATACTTCCATAAGTCAGATAGAAATACCGATTCATGCCTTGGAAGAAGGGGATTATAAGAAGGAGAAAACTTGCGAGAGCCCACAAATTTTCCCAGCGCACGACCCTGCCTTCATCTTCTGAAACAGATTGTTTGAAGGCCTCGCCAAGCGCGAGAGCTAGTACAATCCCAAATACACGTTCGAAGAACGTGATTACGTCGAGGATGCCCTGTTGCGGAGCTCCATCATCCGGAATCGCGTCAGATGGCAGCCCACCTTCTACTCTTCTATTGGCAAACTGGGGGCGCATGTGGTTTGCGGCCAGCGCTATTGCCGCAGGCAACGCAGCGAGACCCGTTACGATGCTGCCTCCGCTTTGGCGTATAAAGCGTTCGACCTGCAGATTGACAACGGAACCTTCATTGTCAGAAGCAAGACGAAAATCTCCCCGGTATCCGACAATCGGCTTGCCGAGTGCGTACGCAAAGCCGACTTCGGCAGCCGTACCGCTATCCACGTCGGTTCCGTCTAGCACTGCGACGACCATATCCGCATTCCTAATATTGGATGCGTTTTGCGCGCCAATTTTCGGGTTCAGAGCTGCCCATTTGTCGCGTCGATCGGTTCCATAGGGAAGTTGCGCGACAGCGCTAGCTTGCGCCGTATATGCGGAATTCCAAGGATCGATAACTTGATAGCCGAGATGCTCCAATTTCGGAATAAGGACCTCGTTCTTAAAGTAAGTTCCACCCTGCGAGAAGCCGAGGGGGTTTGCGAGGTAGATGCGGATCGGCCTGGGATTGGAATGCGCAACGCTTGTTCCCAGTATAAGTGCGATTGCAAGAACGATAAATCGACTTGCAGTACGATTGCACTTCATGGCCCAGCTCCGCAGTCGGATCGAGCAAGAGCAGTCCGAGAGACTCGGAATTTTCTAGCTTTGCTCGTTCAAGGATGGGGGTACCTTCATCTGCTCATCCAGTTTCCACACGGTAAGCAGACCTCATTGACCAGAGCATAGATCACTCACACTCATTTCAGCGTTCGTTGTGGTTCGGATCGCAACCGGTTCACCATCTTTTGGCCCTAACAATGCATAAGTGCTACGGAATCTCCGTAACGCTATAGACTGGATGAATTTCCCATACTGTTGATGGTTTTGCATAGCTGGGGCCCGGACAACCGCTTTGGCACCCTGCTCGATGGTCGCCATCGAAATAGACTGAACCCTCGATCCGAACGTGAATTGGTTGGTCCGGCTTGTTGTATCTTCCGCAGGTGCTCGATGAGTTTGCATCCGTGAGGACGGACTCAATTTCCCCTCGCGCGCGCTTGAAGTCGGCAAGACCCACACCGTTCGTTGGTAGGCCGCTGACCTCAACATTCATGTATTCATCCGCGTTCTCGTCTTTAATTATGACGTGATAGTCCCTGTCGTCTTCGCAGGGCTTGACCGCGACGATGTAGGCATCCAACTGGACGTTGTGAAGCTCTTCCGGGACACGATCTCCAGGCGCCGATGAAATCCCCCAATCGTACTTCTCTCGCATCGCGTCATCGCTCGGTAGCAATCGACCAAGCAGGTCTGAAACCCCGCCGACGTGTTCAAATGGCACCATTGTTCCATCTGACGCTTTCAAATATGTCGTCTTCGGATCCGCTCTGTAAGAACCGCAAAAGTCATCAGGTCCTATGTCCTTGGTGCACTGCGTTGCCCCGACCGAAGAACTCGAATTTGCGAGAACTAAAATCGCAAAGATCCAAGAATATCTATACATCCAAACCCCCATAGGTCGCTCGGTGTTCGCGACTCTATTAACAAAAACGAAGGTTTTCTGCAAGAAGCAGTGCGGATTCGCCATGCCATGTCGCTGTCTGTCGGTATGGCGGACCCGAATACGGGTGCTCTTCAATAATTGTACCTCTAACTATTGCAAGCGTTCGAGTTGTTTGACACGCTTCGGTTGTCGAGGGCGTGCGTTCTAACGCTTGGTAGCATCCCACAGTGCAACGGACTTGCTGCGATTCTCTGGACGCGGCTCGGGGGGCTTTGCAATCATGCGATTGAACAAAGAAACATTGTCTATTTCTGTTATCCTGCACGTGTTGCCGAGCGATAGCCCGCTTCGATGGCTCGCCCGACGAATAATGAAATCCCGGCTTGCGGCAACAGTCACACTCATTGCCTGCGTAATCTTCTCACCCTGCCTTGCGCAAGCTGTCACAAATCAAACTGCCCCGGCCACATCAGAAGCGCCAGCAAACTCAGCCTCAACGCCTCTGACTACCCCCGGTGCAAGTGCGTCGGCACCAGGCGCGCCAGCATCACCACCGGCGCCGGCCGCGCTCGATTGTACGAAGGCGGCCCCGTCTCAAATGCCGCCTTCGGGCAGCGCGAAGCTCGTTGCAGCGCTCGCCAACGGCGTTATCTGGCAGCCCGAAGACGGCCATGTCCAATTCACGCTGACGGCAAAAGACGGCAAGGTCCCGTCGAGCATCAACAATGTCGAGGTAGCAGTCTGCTTCGGTTGGCCGGAGAAGGTGCATCAATCGGCAGATACCGGCGTGTCGATAGCGCCCTATCAAAGCACGTATCTCCAAACCATCGACCGCAATGACACCTCGGTCACCTACCAGACTGTTTTTCCCGTGGGTCTGTGGCACGGCGATTCCAACGCACCGTCGTTTTCGGATGTCGGACGGGACCTTTGGCACCGCCTTTGGGGAGAACCTCGACATCTTTTCGACGGCCTTGGCCTGGTGCCGATTGTGAACATGCGCATTGTTGCCCGCACGATCGCGCCGACCGATCCCAAGGCCGATCCAAACGCGCTGGATGTGACATTACCGGTCGGCATTTCGTTCCGGCCAATGGCGCTTCTGGTAACGCTTCTGCTGACCTTGATTGCTTGGCTGCTCCTTCGGAAATGGGCCGACAGGCGTGGAATCCGAGGTGGCGCAATTCTTCGGATTATTGCCAACCGTAACGGATACGCGAGTCTGTCGCAGTTTCAGATTCTGCTTTGGACATTCGTAATCGGGGCCGGAGCTGTCTATGTCATGGTACTTTCGGGCTCGCTCATCACGATACCTGGGCTGGCACTCGCGTTGCTCGGCATTTCTGGCTTCTCCGCTCTAAGCGCCGCGATTAAGTCAAACCAGGCGGCCGGAAACGCAGCGGCGCCACCGATTGCAGCGCCGACAGTAGCGTCGGCTGCGCCGGTGAAGGCCGGAGCCGCACGCAATTTGCAGGCATTTAATTCCGGAGGTGTTGGCACCGAAGCATTTCTGGTTTGGCAACCGCCGGAAGGCGGTGTGATGCCAGCGGGATACAAGGTGACGTGGGTTCCTGCCTCGATAGCCCCCGCGCAAGGCGCTCCCCTTCCGACCCTGCAACCGCTAACGGTCGATGGACCCGCCGCAACCGTAACCGGACTCACTGCGTCAACGACCTGTGTTTTCTCGGTGACAACGCTCGGCACGGGTGGCAATGACAGCGATCCTGTCACGGTCACCTTGCGTCTTAGCTCAAATGTTGCTGCCCCGACCACGGCTGTCACCGATCTGAAGACAAATGTTCCCGACGGCGGCGTCAGCGTCGAACTTTCGTGGGGCGGCGACGCGAAGATTACCTTTTATCTGGTCCAGTATAGACTAGCGGGGCAGAACGGGTGGTGTACGCCGACCGATCCCGCGACCGGTCAAAGCGTCTTGATCGGAGATAAGAAGTTCGTGTTTAGCCGCCTGGATTCCGTGACACCCTATGAGTTTCGTGTCGCGAAGATTGCGGGCGATCAGCTTGGACCCTGGTCAGGGATCGTCGCCGCGACAACGGGGAGGCGTACGCCGTCATGGTCTGACCTTGTTGTTTGGGACGGCGTCGGCGAGATCGATATCACCCGTTTCCAGATGCTGACATTTACGGCGTTGGCCGCGATGTTCGTCGTTATCAACATCGTCGATCAAAGCAGAATTCCCGATATCCCCGACAGCATTGTTCTGCTGATGGGACTCAGCAATGGTCTCTATGTCGGCGGCAAGTTCGTCGGGGCAACGAAATAGTGACTGCAGCCCGCGCCGAGATGAACGGACTAAACCCCGAAGTAGGTTTGAAATTGCGGTACCGGATGAGCCGCCATGGAGGAAGAATGACTAAGTCACTGCGACGATGCCGGGCTTCAAGAGGCCTCTTTGTGCACAAGGTCTCGTACCGTTCCAGGCTGGAACTGTCGACCATCATCGGCCACAAGAGGCAGGAGGCGCCGTGATCGACGTACCCCAATCGCGTGAATCGACGTAGGAGGCATCCGGTCCATCATGGCCGGCACTGATAGCGGCGTTGTAGCCTGCGATTGCGTCAGCCGTGATAGGTGCAATCAGGGTGCCGGATGAACCGCCCTTCGCAGTCCATTGCGTATTGTGCTCGTGCAGAGCAAGACGCGATATGCGTCCCCATCGCCTAAGAAGAGTCGCATAGTCGAGCCATTGACTGGCACAGCCTTGGTTCATAAGCGATCCTGATATACCCTCCACATCGGAGAAGCGCGCCGACTCTGCAAAGAAAAACGCCAATGTCTTTGCCGCGTTCTGCACATCGGCGAGTTGTGCCGAATCCAAGTTTCCCGCCTCAACGAGTTCCTGCTCCAGCTGCGGACGGCCGAGCGCGAGCGCACTTGTCCGGTATGTCGATTCTTGGTCAGTGAGGTGGTGTGCGTCGATATCCGTGATGTAGTAGTCCGTGTCGTCAAATGTGATGGCGACAGAGACCGGAGCGCTTTGCGCGCACTGCATGTTGACGGTGATGGAGAAGCTGCCGGGCGTGGTGCTTAGTCTAGGGCGGATTTCTTTTTCGACGAATTGACTGAAATCCGTCGCAGCGTAGGATTGGGCGTCGGGTCCAACAAATGAGAGATCGCACGATGCGTCGGCGGCAGCCGGAGCAAAGAGAGCGGCGAGAACCACGAGGACACGCACGCATGCACGAGCCCCGCGACCTGTAAGTAGATGAATGCCCATCGGTTTTCTCCCTAGATGTCGTAGCAGAGGTAATTCAACTCGATTTTAGACATTGCGATATGGGGACTAAGCCGCAGAATGAGGTTGGTTAGAACGGAATAGGAGACGCACTGTCGCCCGAAAGGAGCATTTGAGGTACCTGAGAAAATACCCAATTCGGCGATTGGTCAGCGCGATCCAATACCCAAACCAGATCGAACCGGGTTCCCATCCATGTCTGAGGACAGGAAGTCGCGTTTCCTACGACGCCGTTGACGATCGCGGGAATTGCCTCGTGTTCCCAAGCTACAAGAGTCGGCGTATCGAGACCCGCAAGTCTAGCCGCCAGGGCTGCTTCTTCGCCTTTCGCGAAATCGAGCGTCAGCGGTAGATCGATGAGCAGCGACAGCTCGAGGACAGTGTGTTGGGGTCGTAGACTATTGCTGTGGTGCGCGACGGCTGATGCATAGATCGCCTGCGGTGTGGCGAGCTTAGGGTCGCGGGGAGGGCCGCCGAGCGGCGCGAAGAACCTCGCAAGGGCGCCTGAGCGTTGCCAGCCCCGCACGACGAGCTCTTCGGGATTCTGCACTCCAGCCGTTGTGACTCCTACGATAGCACCGTCGTCACTCGGCTTCTCGGCGTGCCGAACAATCATGATTTTTTGGGAAGCCACGATCATGTCCCTCCGCAGCGCGGGCGTCTTCCGATAGAACGCGCGCTAACCAACCGGCAGCAGCTTTCGCTCACAGAAACGGCCGACGCGGGCAAATCGCCATATTGCGCGCATGCCGGCCCCGAGATGAGCGTTGCAGCCATATTTACGCAGACGCGCCATGGCGCTCCGGAAACAAAAGCGCGCGGCTGCATGTTCAATACACCCGCCGCACTCGAAAGGCCAGACCACTGCGAACACTGTGCATTCCCTTTGCTCTGGGGGACTAGTTTATTGCTGCAAAGCGTCGGATGCTGGGATGGCAATAATGGGGGTGATCACATGGCTTCGTTTGCTCGGTTGCGTTTCGCAGGTTGCCTGACTGCTGCTGTTGTTCTAATCCTACCAGTTGGCGCGTTAGCAAGCTCCAACAAGTGCCCGCTAACGACAATCAAAGCGCTGAAAATCGACGTAAACGCCGAGAGCGAGGGAGGGAATGCCGCGAGGAGCGGATGCACCCTCGGCACCAAGGCTGTGTATCCGGCCCGTGATCCTTCATGTACGCCCGGCGCCTCTAATCCGAGCGTAACGCTTGAGACGCTGAAGGACCCTCGCTTCCGTACGTCATGCCTTCGCAATATGGCCACAAGCGAGAAAGCCAAAGGTGTTACCTACGATTGGTACAGCGTCCCTCATCCTTCGAAGGCGAAGGTTCGTACATGCGAACTTGATCACTTGGTTCCGCTCGAACTGGGCGGTGCCGACACGCTCGACAATATCTGGCCGCAATGCGGCATGGACCCTCAGACACAGGAGATTTATTTCCAAACCAAGGATAAAGTAGAAACCTGCGTCGCAAAGATGGCCAAGGATGGATCTGTTGACCTTGACGCCGCCCGAAAAGATTTCGAGAACAACGATTGGGCGAAATACGTAAGTCAGTGCGAGTGAGGACAATATCGCACTCCCGAATCATGATGTTTGTTATCATCCAAAGAATCGAATTTTACGCGCAATAATTCTGTGATGCATCTGGATGTGTTCAAGTTGGAATAGGGTTCGGCGCGGTTTCGGTGTCCCGCAATTTGACGAAGAGATTAGTCCGACGCACCACTTCATCGCGTAGGGAGCGACGCATGGCAAGCACACTCGACGGAATGAAATGGTTCAAAGCCACATTTGGCGCCGATGTTTCGAACGCTGTCGCCAACACGCCCTTCACGCTGAATTTTCTGACGGCGATTGCGACCCAGGAAACGTCTGAGGTTTGGCTGTCCATATTTCAAACGCTATCGACGGCGGAAGTGCTCGCAGTCTGCGTGGGTGATACGATCGACGGCCCAAATCGCACCGCGTTTCCAACCGGCAAAGCAGCTCTTCTTGCAATCCCGAACGGTGAGGACATCTTCGAGACCGCCCGCGCCGCTCTTGTAGCGGTGGGGCGGTACGATAAGGCGTACGGCAAAATCGCGGCGAACAATCCCAACAAATTCTGTCATGGTTTCGGCATTTTTCAGTACGATATTCAGTTTTGCCGCAACGATCCGGATTTCTTCTTGCAGAAGCAATGGTACGACTTTGATGCATGTCTCGCCAAGTGCTTGCAGGAGCTAAAGGTGGCGCAGGCTGCGGCAAAGCTTCTTGATAAGCCTGAGCTATCCGACTTGGAATTGGCATATGTCGCCATTGCCTATAACACCGGTTCTTTCAATCCCGCGAAAGGCCTTAAGCAAGGCTTCAAGGATGCCGATGGCAGGTACTACGGTGAGTTAATAGCCGGATATATTCAGCTTGCGGCGCAGGCCTGAGGCGCAAAGTGCGGCTGGCATACGCGCTGTGCGCGCCTGTTGAAAGACTGGCTCGCGAATCACCCGACAAAGAAGGACAAACGATCAATGAGCGGAGAACGGGTAATTCAGGAGTGCGAGGCAGAATGGTCGAAGGACAAGGGCGATTGCAGCGCCTTTGTCAGGGACGTGGCGGCGCGTCTTGGCATTACGCTCACAGGTGACGCTAATGGCATCGTCGACGAAATTTGTGGGGCCGGATGGGAGCGGCTTCCCGATGGCGTAGCAGCAAGCCAAGCGGCGGCTGCCGGGCGCCTGGTGATTGCCGGTCTCAAAGGGAACGAGCAGGGGGTTCCGTCTGCTCACGGCCACGTGGTTGTGGTGGTGAGCGGCCCGCTCGCAGACGGGAAATATCCTTCAGCCTATTGGGGGCGACTTGGTGGTGTCGGTGACGAGAATAAGACCATTAATTGGGCGTGGCGCGCTGGCGATCGGGACCGCGTGATTTACGCGGCGATAGGGATTTAATGGACAGTACCGCGTCGAGGGCAATCCAGACCCCAAGCACGTCTCTACTTCCCACGTCGAGCGTCAAAATCTGAACATCCGCATGGGCAACCGTCGCATGACGCGCCTCACGAATGCCCCTTCGAAGAGGGTAGAAAACCACGCGCATATGATGGCGATCTACTTCATGCACTATAACCACGTTCGCCTTCACAAGACCCTGAAAATCACCCCGGCGATGGCCGCGACCGTGACTCCCAAACTCTGGGAAATGTCTGATATGGTGAAGGTGTTAGAGGATTGGGAGGCGGCCCAATAGGCTGGCCCGAAAGGGGAAAGTGATGAATAGGATTTTCGCAGCGACGTTGTGCGCATTGTCACTGGTGGGGTGCGTCTCATCTGGAACGAAAGTCACGCCCGAACAAGTAGCCCAATTCCAGCAGGGAAAGACCACGTTGTCCGAAGTGGTCGCAACGCTCGGGGCACCCAACAGCACAACCAACTTGGGGAATGGGCAAACAATCCTTGTCTATGTGCATATTTCTTCGCAAGCGAATGCCGCAACATATGTGCCGGTCGTTGGCTTGCTCGCTGGGGGCGCGACAGGCACATCAAATACAGCAACATTCACCTTCGATAGCCGGGGGATTCTCATAAGCTCGGGGTCATCCCAATCAAATACGGCAGTCAATACCGGGTTGCTGAACCAGAAATAATGTGCCGAGCAATTTCAAACTGTACCACTACCCGCCGCCTCTATCACTTGACCGGCTTGGAAACCGTTGGGCGTTGCTGCGCGTCAAGCCAGACCTTTGCGCTGGCAGCCACCTGTTCGGAACCTTCCAGCTGAAAACTCCGACCTGTGATCAGCGAGAGCGTCTGAACCGCGTGCTGTTGCTGCTCGGGAGCGAGACCGGTGTCGCTCAAGCGATCATTGATTCCCTTCGCGGCATAGCGCTTCGCCCGCATGATAAACCTCGCTACTTCGTCGCGTGCCGTAACATCGGCCGGGCGGGCGAGCTTGTCCGGTTCGGCAATAGAGACCTTGAATCCGGGTGGTTCCTCCAGGGCACGCTCAAGCACATATTGTGCTGCCGACCGCACAGCCTCGGCAGCGCGCGCGAGTATCGACACGACTTTCGGAACCTTCTCGACGGCGTCCATTTTCAGGTAGTCGGCAAGCTTCCGCAGTGCGGACTGATGAGCATTCGGAATGTCGAACGCCTTATCTTCTGCGCTGAGGTTGGGCGGACTGAGCTGATCGGGCGATAATTCTATCCGCTCGACGCAGTCTGTCCGCGGCGCCGACGTGTGAATCGCCAGCCCTATCCCCGTGGCAGCAGCAGTTCGGCGTCCTAGTGGACCCAGCTTCCACTTCTCGGTCAGATATTTGAGCACGCTCGTGTGGTCTAGTTGCGTAGGCTCGACACGGGCTTCGGTCCAGGGTGACACTAGGATTGCCGGCACCCGGACTCCCAGTCTTGAGAAGGAGTATTCGCTGGGCGTGGCATCGTCGGGCGGTACCGCGGGCGGGGGCTCAACATGGTCGTAGAAGCCGCCGTGTTCGTCGTACATTACGATGAGCAAAGTGGATTTCCATAGTGCGTCATTCGCACGAATGGCGTTGTATACATCTGCTATCAGTTTTTCCGAGGCCATGATGTCGTGCGGAGGATGCGCGTCGTTCTGGCCGAAGCCCATATAGTCGGGTTCGATCAGGCAGTACTCCGGGAACTCCCGTTCCAAACCGCGTGCGTCCTCAAAAAACTGGTCCACATAAAAGTAGCGCGCGACGTTGTGCGATTTTCGTTGGTTCGCAAGTACGGTGGTTTGCGGAATATCATGAAAATAGACTTTCCAATGAATGGCAGCCTCGTTCAATCGATCGAAGAGCGTGTCCTGGGTCTGTTGAAAGTAGCCCGGTAAATCGGCGGTGTGCGTTCCGTCGTCGGGCATGTTGACGCGGCCGTTTGACGTACCCGAAAGGGCGAAGAAGCGATTGGGCCAGGTGGGGCCGGGAAGCGAAGAAAACCAATGATCGCATATGGTGAAATTGCGCGCCAACGTGTGGAGCGCGGGCAAGAACCCGAGAGGGTAGTAGCCCATGATGAAGGTCCGGGCGGCGTCGGTGCTGTCGGGGTACGCCAGGGAAAAGTCCCTGACGAAGCCGCTATTGTGATCGTCAAGTTGTACGGCAACGTGACCGACTTCGTGATGCGGGTCCCACTGCAGCATTTGGCGAACTTCCATCGGCGCCTGGACAAATTCAACGCCACGACAGTCCGAATTGCGCGCAGGCTTGTTCGGATCGATGCCTTCCAATTCCGGATGGATCGCCTTCGTGCAGCCAAGCATCTGATCAAATGAGCGATTTTCAAGGATCAGTTGGATCACGTGCCGGATGGGGTCCGGTTGTCCTTCGTTGGTAACCATCAGCGCGCGTCCTGTGATTCGTCGCGTCGAAGTATGTCGCAATTTTCGGCGGTGGCACGAATACTTCGGTTCTAGCCGCTAATTTCAAACATCCATTCAAATACGAATGGCTCGACTTGTATAGCTTGCAGCTATACAGTCAGTTGGCCCACTGGTGCGGCTTTCGCAACCGGGGCGTCGACGCTCCCTTTCAAGGGAGTAGTTCGATGTATCCCAAGCAAGTCGTATCGAAGAAGGAGCTAAGGACCGTCTGTGGCATTCCGTATAGCCCTCAGCATATCGCACGCCTCGAAAAAGCCGGGCAGTTTCCGAAGAGGATTCGGCTTGGCCAAAACCGGGTCGCGTGGCTGCTGGCGGAGGTGGAGGAATGGCTCAATGTCCGCATCGCTCAACGCGAGGCGTCCATAGACCACTGACACTCTCTTCTGGGGTTCTTGGGGGATCGGCTCGCTACCGGTCCCTCTTTTTTGTCCGAAACCGAGGGCGATACGCTGGGGGATACACAGGGGGATACTGCATCCCCCGGCTCTTCACGCGACTTCGGCCAAATAACGCAGCTGGTTCAACCCGTTCTGCCGAGCGTACCCCCACACCTCGCACCCCGACTTTAGAGCCCTTTTCTTCAATTCCTCCATTCCTCCCACCACCCACCCTTCAACCATTTTCATCCGTACCAAACTACCTCGATTCTACTCTTCAGAAGGCCTAGGCAGGCCCTCTAGGCCTCGTTACTCTGGGTTGGTGGGGGGAATCATTATGCAACTTCGACTTCAGCGCTCGCAGAGGGCGGGCGGTGTCTTGGGCAACACCATTTTCTTCTGCCTGGATGTTCGGGCCGATTACGCGCCCGAAGAACAAGGCAACATCCGGAAATACAAGCTCGGCAGTCAAATCATCTACAACAGCCGATCAGCCAGCAAACATCTCGACCGTGGCCGCGCTCATCTCGATCGCACGCAGGAAGGCGATGTGAAGAACCGAGCTGCCGGGTTCGCGCGCGGCGTCGCCTCGCTCGCCATGGCGAAAATGAGTCTCAACGTCAGCATCGCGAGTCTCGGCCGCGGCCATCACATCGAATGCAGGGATCTCGAGGAGCTGCTTGAGGCCGAAGATACCGTTCGCGATCAGTGCAAAAACGTCACGCGGTATCTCGAAGCCGCCGCTACCTTCAACGGCAGCGAGGTCGTCATCGACTACGTGAACGGCGAGGAGAAGGTCCATATCGCCCAGAGCGCGGTGCCGCTGCTCGCCTATGCCGGTTCGCCTTCTAGTGCTCCGGAAGCGACTGGCCCTGCCGTCCTGCCTCAATCCAGCGAGGCCTATGACATTGGCCGCGACTTCGGGCGGCTGGTTGACATGTGTCGCGCCCGTTGGCTCCGCTTCGAGGAGAGGGCGATTGTCTTTGGCGCGATCAAGGGCTGGACCTGGACTGAAATACAAGTGCGGTTTGTCAGCGGTCTCGCCGTGTGCGCTATCCTTATGCTGCTCTACGAAATTCTCTGATGGACGACTTCAGGCCATCCGTCTTCACGCCGTTCATCCGCCGCTTCACCGACGAGCGCGCGAGCGACCTGCGGGACACGAGACGGCTGTATGAAGAGGTGCGTGCCCTGCATCGCGCGTCCGCCTATTCGGACGAAAAGGCGGTGTACCGCATCGGCAGCGAGATATACGCCAAATATGCGGATTGGCTGCCCGAGGACGTGCTCAAAGCTTTCTCGCACCTCCTCCTGCAGATCACGCGGGCGGAGACGACCATTTTCCAGTTCCCCGAGATCAAATGGGACATGGCGCACCTGGCACTCGTCGAACAGGTGGACCTCCGGCGGTTCCTGCGCGCCAAGCAGTATTTTCACGCCCACGAAGAGCCGATGGTTGCGCTGTTCCAGAAGGGTCTCGACGCACTCTTTGAAATCCTGACGCACGGGGTCCCGCTGACCCTCGGGCCATCGCCGTTCACGGTGCCGATCGTCAACACTTTGGACGAGCCGCGCCTTCTGATCGACCGCCTGTACAACGTCCTGTGCGCCGACCAATTCATCGATCACGGGCTTTTCGTGGAATTGCGCGAGCGCTGCTATGCCAATCTTTGCCGCGTGTCCAATGCAGTTCCTCACACGGAGCACAAGACCCTCAAGCACGCGATGGACCGGGACGAGCCCGTTGGCGAACTGGTCAAGACCTATCTGGCCGGTACGCCGTTCCCGTACTATCTGGACCATCCGGTCCCGCTCAAGCTGACCCACGAGGACCGCTACAGCCATATGCATGTGGTGGGCGGCAGCGGGGCAGGGAAGACGACGCTGCTGCAGAACCTCATCCTGCACGACCTCCAATCCGAAGACCGGCCCGCGCTGATCATCATCGACAGCCAGGGCGACCTGATCGATAAACTCTCACGTCTGGCTCTGTTCGATCCAGTGGACGGGGCACTCGCGCAAAAACTCGTTCTCATCACACCGAAGGACATTCAGTTTCCGCCGGCCGTGAACATCTTCGACGTGAACCGGGAGCGGCTCGGCCACTATGACGAAGCGACCAAGGAACAGGTCGTCGCCGGCGTCATCCAGACCTTCGACTATCTATTCGCCGGCCTCCTGGGCGCGGACCTCACGGCCAAACAGGGCGTTTTCTTTCGCTTCGTCGCGCGACTGATGCTCACGATTCCCGAGACGATGGGCAGGAACGCCACCATTCTCGACATGATCAATCTGATGGACAGTCCGGGGGAGTATCGCGCGGCCATTGAGGCGCTGCCGCCCATTCAGCGGAATTTCTTCGAGCGCGATTTTATGAGCAAGACCTTCGTACAGACGAAGGAACAGATACGCTATCGGTTGAACGCCATCCTCGAAAATCCAACACTCGCGCGCCTCTTTACGTCGCCCTTGACCAAGATCGATCTGTTTACCGAACTCAACAGCCAATCCGTCATCCTGGTCGATACCGCCAAGGATTTTCTCAAGGGCGCATCGGCGCATTTCGGGCGTATCTTTATCTCTCTGGTCCTGCAAGCGGTATTGGAGCGAGCTGCAATTCCGGAAAATCGGCGGCGGCCGGCTTTTTTGATTGTCGACGAGGCGGCGGCGTATTTCGACAGCAATATCGACGATTTATTGACCGAGGCGCGCAAATACAAGGTCGGCTGTGTTTTCGCGCATCAATTCCTGGACCAATGTGCACACTCGCTCAGGGCCTCATTGGCGGCGAACACGTCGATCAAGATGGCCGCCGGTGTTTCGATGAACGACGCGCGGGCGATGGCGCCGGACTTGCGCTCGACGCCCGAATTTATTCTCTCGCAGCCGAAGCTCCACTTCGCCTGCCACATTCGCAACGTGACGAGGCAAGCGGTGAGCGTTCCCGTGGAGGTGGGCGTCCTCGAAAGCCAACCCAGGCTTTCGGCCGATTCGTACACCGCCCTGTGCGAATTGAACCGCAAGCGGGTGAGTCTGCCGAAGGACGTTCGCGGGGCGGACTTTGTTATGCAAGACGAAGGATCGACAAATCCTGTCACGCTCCGAGAGCCGGAAGACGATCCCACCAAGCCGTCGAGCGATTGGTAAAGAAATAAATTGAACGGTGAACACCGGCACACATCGCGTGCCGTCGTTACACCTGCCTGAACATAGCGCACGTTGTTCCGATCCGGGCGCTACGATATGGCCGCTGCATGGACACAGCAGCTCGCCGTTCTCGCATGCGCCGCACGCGCATCGGAAAGCGAATTGAACTCACTTCGCGGGATATCGAGATCTTCCGACTCCTGGCTCGCTATCGCTATTTGTCCTCGGCATACATCCACGTATTCGTCGGTGGCGCTTCCGAAACGCGGTTTAAGGAACGATTGGGCGATCTTTTTCATGAAGGCTATATCGATCGGCCGGAGCGCCAATGGGAATTGGCCGATTGTCGCCATCGTCCGGTCATTCATGAGATGGGCGAGGGCGGACGGCGCGTCCTGGACGCCCATGGTATTGGCGTCGAACCTATTACCTGGTTGAGGAGCGGCTCACACCGGCAGTTCGCGCATTCCTTGATGATTTGCGAGCTCCTGGCGTCGATTGAGCTTGGTATTCGCGACCGGCAGGACTTGAGGTTCGTCGCGTGGCCCGAGATTCTTGCGAAGGCCCCTTCCGCTACACGGGAATCGACAATGCCATTTCGCCTCCTGACGGCCACGCCATCAGGCGGGGTCGTGCCAGATGGTCTCTTCGGGATCGAATATCCCGCGAGCGATAGGAAGGCCTATCGCTTCTTCGCGCTTGAAGCGGATCGGGGAACGATGCCGGTGTCCCGATCGAACGGCCAACAATCCTCGTTTCTGGATAAAGTCGACGCTTATCACAATCTTCTGCTCCATCGCACCTATAGGGCGGCGTTGGGAATCCCGAACCTGTTAGTCTTGACCACCACGCTGAGCGATTCACGCGCTTTAGGCATCATGCAACGGATAGGCGCGGAGGTGGGCAGCAACGCTTTCTTTCTCTTCAAGTCCGCAACCTCGGCCAATTTGAGGTCGCCGGCACCGGAACTGCTGTCCGAGCCTTGGGGACGGGCAGGGTTGCCCGAATTACGAATCGACGCATAATGTCTCGCTGGATGTGCGGTCATATCAAACCAACAAAGCTCGAATATCAGGCGGCGAGTCGAGAGGCCGCTTTGTTCCGACGAACTAATTTCTCCAGCGATGCCACAAGACGCCGGAGGAACACCCTTTGCGAGCGAGCCGTCAGGCAAGAAAGAGACAGGTAGACGCCGCCTTGGTCGGTAATTTCCATGAGCAGAAGTTTGCCGCCAGATAGGCGACACGCGTCGATCCGCACGATACCATGCCTCTGTCGGCCCCATGATACGATTCCACCCGCAAATGCAAGGTCTTCCTTACTTGGGAAGAACTCGACCATGTCCCAACGCTTTTCCTTCAATGGTGCATACAGCGCATATTGAAGTTCGCCATCAAGATAGTAGAAAGAACATTCGTGTTCGAATTCGATGAACGGCTGAATGAGATAACCAGTCGGACGCAATTTCATCAATTCCGAAATCGAAACCTTTCGCGCGTTAATAGCATCGAAGCCGTCTTTCGGCTTGATAAAATACGAGTCCGATGGCGGAAGCGTTCCAATATCTCCAATTGAGTCGACTGTGGGGATTACGGGATAACCTCGCGCATACAGTTCCAAGAGATAATCCTTCTCGCTGCCTTTCCTAACATAGAGGTCATCGTGGATCGGCAAGCTGATAATTCTTCGCCAACGATCATACCAAGGCTCGGGTTGTCCGTACCTGCCGGTGTTCCAAACGTTTCGTATGATAATTGCGTCAACCTTTTGTTCCAGGTCTTCGCTGTCCATCGGGTGGACCACGTAGATCCTGAAGTTTTCGCGAAGACATTCGCCAAGCAAAATATCTTCGTCCGCATCGCCATTTGACAGATCCGTGAGGACGAGAACGGTAGGCCTATTCATATGATCGACTTGGGACTGTTTTTGTGTTGATAAGATCTGTTGATGATATCTCGCGACGGCCAGCGTTACGGCCTAGTTTACTGAAACCTGATTTCGGCCGGGATACGACCTGTCCTCGGTCGAGCAGGCAAGGCATCGCTACCAATTATAGCACTGAGTGCATGGTGTCGGTGCGTTCCAGCGCGTTGCGCAATGCCATATCGCTGACATGAGTGTAAATCTGCGTCGTTGCTATGCTCGCATGGCCGAGCAGGCGCTGAACGAAGCGGATATCGACTCCATCTTCGATCAAGAGCGTCGCAGCTGTGTGCCGTAACATGTGGGGCGTAATACGCCGGTTGAGTTTGCATTTTCGCGTCAAGGCGTGAAGTCGGAGCCGAAGGCATTGAGGTGTTAGCGGAAGCCCGTTCTTGTTTCGGAACAATACATCCGCTCCGTTGCTGCCCTCCGACAACAATTGCATATGGGACGTTAGTGCCGTCCGTACTGCTTCGTTTGCAACAATAACCTTTCGTTCGCGGTTGCCTTTACCGCACACAATGATTTCGTCCATATGCCGCCCTACCTGGCCGATGCGGATGTCGCACAATTCGGAAACCCTCATCCCCGTGGCGGCAAGCAGCGCGAGGCAGAGATGAGTGGTCGCGTCCATCGCGCTTAACTCGGTCTTTCCCGGCGCTCCGGACTTCAAAAGCGTCGAAAGATCACTGCGAGCTATCGCGCGGGGTAATCGCTTGGGCATCTTAATTGTCAGCTTCCAGTCTCCGAAGACCTTCATGGCGAGCGATTTGTTTGTCGCACGCACAAACGCCCTGATGGACGCAATCTTTCTTCTAACTGACACGGGCGAAAGCCTTTTGTCGGAGGCTGTTCGTTCAAGATATCGACGGACATATTTTGCGGAAAGTTCGCCTTTCAGACCTTGCGCAAATTGCGCAAGGTCGATTCCGTATGCACGGACCGTGTTTGTAGAGAGCCGGCGTTCAGATTGGCAGTTATATAGGTAGGCTCTTATCGTCTCTCCAATCGTCGACACTTGTATCCTCCGGGGGGCTTCCGAACCTATGTAGCCTATCCGGCTTAATTCCTCGTTGTTGCGCCCGCTGTCGCACGACGTTGTTCCCGTAAAGCCCGCCGCTATCGATAACTGGGAATTATCGATGACAAGTGACCTTAGCAATACGGGGGGCAGACCTTTTGGTGAACCGGTTCCAACGGTCATGGTCATCGATTTGGATTCTACCAGTAATCACCTTCAGACGAGCACTGATCTCGTAAATTATACATTGCGCGGCAAAGTGTTACCTGCCCATAGGCTGGGTCATCACAACTTCTTGTCATGCGTATTTGATAAAGTGATCGCTGAGGATATCGATCTTTCGCGATGCGACATCAAAGACAGCCTCATGAAGGATTGTCGCTTTGTTCGTTGCAAAATAAATTCTGCATCGCATGCCGAAACGGCTTATGTGCGCTCAGTGTTTGAGGAGTGCGACTTTAAAGACGCGGCGCTGACAAATTGTGAATTCCGAGAAGTTCTGTTTGTACGCTGCCATTTAAGCAACCTTTTGACCAAAGGGTGCCGGCTGTACGACTGTGCATTTGTCGACTGTATCACGGAAACACACGTCTTCGAGAGCAACGTCTTCCTGCGGTGTGACTTTACACGCTGCGAACTCGAACTTCGAACAATCGCCTCGAATTTCGGCCTGAAGGCTCAATTGATGACGGACTGCCGGCTGCGGGATGGACGACTTACCGAACCGCACCAGTTCGTAGAATTTGCCACGTTAGATTCCAATACCTTCGGGAACCGCGACAATCCACTGGCTTCACTGAGCGTTCGTTATTTTCTCGATGGAAATCTGTTGGGCGGAAATCGGGAGGTCGACCACGTTTTCGACGTCAAGAATTGGATACAATTTGCCCGCCAACCGGCAAGCCTGACCCAATTGGTCGAGCAACTGACCGAGTTTCTCATCAACACGTACGAAAACGATGAAGTCAATGTACACAAAATTTTGTTGCTTCACGACATTACGCGGCAAATTGTTTCGGATCGCGGTGGCGAGGCGGCGACCCATCGCGCCAGCATATCGTTCGGCGGAATTCATCTCGCCCTCTCGCGTTTTGTCGAAGAATATCTGGCAACACTTCAAGAAGTGACCCGCAATTCGCCACAGAGCATCCACCTGTTGGCGGATGGGCCTCTGTCACGGTCATTTTTTGAAGAACACCTTCGAGAATTTCTCGTTCATTGCGACGTGGTCGTTTCAGACGTCCGTCCGCACAATTCGCCGGTCGAGCTGATCCTTTCCGAGATCGGGCCTAATGGCCGTTTTTATGCGCTTGCGCTGCTGCTTGCGAGCTTTGTACGTTTCGAACTGCGCGCCGCACCGGCAGCGAAGGTACGAATCGGTCATTCCCGAAAGAAGAACAAACAACGATCGAAAAGCTCGTCCGTTCCGGCGGTTCCGGAGTTCTTTGAAATTACATGCGGCCTCTCGTCCGACGAGCAGCGTGCTTATGAGTTGCGTATCAAGTCGATACTTCCGACGACATCCATCGTAGTAGACCTACGACTAGCGGTAAGCACGCGGCTTATCCGAAATTTGCGAGAAGTGATAATAAGGCTGCTCAAATAACTATTGGGCGGCGTCGAAGGGTTTTGAGTAGGCAATCAAACCTTTGATACAAAATTCCAAATCGCTAGCGGGCATAAAATAGTTGAGGCGAATTCGCTCGCGCATATTGTCATGCGCAAACAGCATTGCAGCTCCGAGCGTCACGGGCATGCGAAGCTCGCGACAGAACTCTAGAAGATTGTTTCGCCTAGTCGTTCGATTGCCATGTGTTTTGTTCCAACTGAGAATAGCGCTGCCCAGATAGCCGTTTTCCATCGGACTAAGGGTTAGGATTTGATCGACCGAGAGCGTCGACAAGCGGCGATGGACCGTATGCACACGATGCCGCGCCGCGACGAGCATTGAACAAAATAACTCGGGCTGCTGTGCCATGTGCACGGCTGCGGCCAGACTGTAGTGGTCAAGAGCACCGCCAACAGTCCACAGCGCTTCGCGTAGAGCCCTGCGCCAGCAGCTGGTGTGGATGATGACGGCCATTCGGATGGCGTTGAGACCCAGGGGCTTTGTGAAACCACGTATTCTTATAAACTGGTGGTTCGAGGAGTTTGTCACAATATCGGAAAGGAATGTCGGCCAAGCTTGGTCCGCCGATTCGTCGACCACGACGAAATCCTTAGGGCCGATCGAACCGAGCAAGGCGCGCACGCGCGAGACTGACTGGTTCGTGCCCAAGCCGTATCGCGGCTGTGTCAGCCAAATCGCAATTGGGTTGGACCGGTGTCGTGGGATGCTCCCAATGTCCCACTCGTAATTGTCGCTATGATCGCTGGGAATTTTCCTCGTTCGAAGGCCGATCGAATACGCTTGTGCAAACGTCGCATAGTAGGCGGGAGTTTCGAAGTAGACTGAGCCGACCTCCAGACTTTTCAGCAAAAGAAGCACGGCAAAGCTCGCCGATGAAATCGACGGCACAAGAGTGATGTCGTCATATTGATAGGTAGTATCATCCCAGCGCTCCACCAAGTGAAGGATGACCTGTTTCCGAGCCGCAATCAGATTCCGGTTGTCGATAAGATAACCGGCCAGTTCACGACTAGATACAATGGCAGGAACAGATATCTCCACTTCGGTTTCCGAGTGCGCCCAACCTGATGGATCCGCGCGGACGATCCCTCCTGCGACAAGAGCCTCGAAATATTTGGAGTAAATTTGATCATAATCGTTTCGATCAAATCGCGGGTGCATACTCTGCTTTCCTGCTGGCATCACCACTCATGCGGTGGACCGTCGGCAATTGCACCAACCATTGCAGCACCAAGCGCCGCCCCGACCGTCAGCCCGAAGGATTGCTTACAATATGCGCGAAGCGCTGCATTGCGGGCGAATGGAAGTGTATTTACCTCTATGAAATAACAGCGCCCGTCCTCTGCGAGCTTGTAGTCCATCGAAAAATAATCTCTGAGTCCGAGAATGCGAACCAGCTTTTCCGTGTCTGTTTGAATTTTGCCGACAGCGGCACCGACCGCGTGCAAGTGTGCCAGTGGCGCACTTATCATATCCGAGGGGACGGCCTTATCGGCGTAATCCGCATCAGCGCGGGCGAACCTTTCGAGATGACTTTCAAAGGTCGTGAACGGGATATCGTCATCGGGAGGCCCCGTCATCAAATGTATGCCGATGTTTTGGGGGATCGACGCATCGCGAGCGACTGAAATGTAATTTACGCGGACCGAGACCCCATCAATGAATTCCTGAATGAGAGCTTTGGTGTTGTAGTGCTCCTTAATTCGAACGGCCACTTGCACCGCATTTGCAAGAGAGTCAGACACCGAGTCGCCGAAAATCCCGATTGAGTTGGCCAGATCAAATGGCTTAACAAAGAACTTGTATTGACCTTCTTGGGGGCGATCATCGCTAACGCAGGTCGCACCGTCATAAAGAAATGTCTTTGGCGTCAATATGTTCGCGTGATTGCAGAAGATGTATTGCATGTATTTATTTTGAACAGCTAGCTGTAACGCGGCCGAATTTCCGAAGTACCTAATGCGATGCATGGCAGCTACCGCAGGAAAATAGGATGCAGTAACGGGATAAAATCCGTCTGACATATTTAGGAATATGCAGTCGTCGTTATCCGACGCGAGAGCGTGTGCTAGAGTCGCGCTGTCTTGCGCTTCGACGAGGATGCATTCGACATCGCGAGCATCCATGTAGGACCGCAATTCGGCAAACGTGCTGAGGACTTCCTCCTCCCGCGGTATCAAATAGGCCAATTCATGAAGCGCGGTGGGCTGCAGTGCCGGAAGTCGCCCGGATATCAGCCACTTGGAACGCCCGTCATAGTAACAAACCACACGCCGCAGCCGCATTTGATAATTCCCAGTTATCAATAGTAACGCTTGCAACTATAGCGAGAGGATTGCGGGGATCAACTGCTTAACGTCACTTGGGCATTTGGGCGATTTAATGTGGGTTGTGTAGCTCGGATGTGAAGGAGCCTGGGTGAATCCAGGTGCGTGCCTACCGCCAGGCTAGAACGAGATAGGGTCTCTTTGTATCGCCCGTCAGTTCGATGACCGAGCTACGCGTCAACGCATGTCCTTCGAAAGATGTCGTTGCCGACAGGGAGAAGGCTCTGCCAGCGATCGAGGAGATATCCGCAACCCCGGTTGAGGCACTCGATTCGCCGGGCTGTGCGGCGGATCCATTGCGTAGGCCAAGCGCGTCGTCCACTTTCTGTTGATCGCCGCCGTAAAGTGCGAGGAGTGCTTCCGGTGTGGCGATGCTGGGGTCGACCATCGGTCGTTTGGAATAGACGGTGAGGGCAGGGCGGATTTTTGCGAACAGGTCGGGCGGCATCCCGAGCACAAGACGCAATTCGTCGACGGACTGAAATGGGCCGTGCCGGGGGCCGTAGGGAAGACCGGCAGCGGCATAGTCTTCGGTGGTGGCGCCATGCAGGCGATGAAGATCGGCGGACCCGCGCCAGTCGAGGATGCGATCGACGAGTTTGCTGGACTCGTCGAGGGGAAGGTTTTCGGCGCGGAACAATGCGCCGAGCATCGAACCGTCCATTGCATTGAGATCGAAGCGGCCGAGTTCGTCCTGGATGGTAACCGTGATCGTCTTGCCGTCGAAGGTGAATGATTGCGGCACTCCGTCGACGCGCCACCGATCGGCAATATCGGGCGCCTCGATGGCGAGTGCGGAGCGCGACATTGCGGCATCGAGGGCCGCTTCGGTCTGCGCGCGGTCAAGGGCACGCCGCTCGATGCGGTAGGCGCTCGTGGTCAGCTCTTCGGTCGCCGCCGCCATCAGGGTGAGCGCGGTCACGACCCACAGAACCGAGACGAGCGCCCAGCCGTGCTCGCCTGGGGGGACGTCGTGCGGATCAGCGCGTCGGGTGCTCATTCTCGAGGAGGGGCTGGACGGTGGGCAGCTTGCGCCGCAGTTCGGCCGTGATGGCGCGGGCCTTTTCGACATTGTCGATCACATGCGGCGTAATGAGAACGATCAACTCCGTTTTGTCGTCATTGTTCTGCGTGTTGCGGAATGCGTTGCCGAGTATGGGGATTTCCTGGAGCCACGGAATGCCGCCGATCGAATAGGTCTTGTCCTTCGAGATAAGGCCGCCGAGCGCGACCGTCTCGCCGTCCTGCACGGCCACCGTACTGGTGAACTTCCGCTGTTCGATGGTGGGGGAATCGATGGCGGACGTCGTCGTGCTCGTGACGTCGCTCACCTCCTGAGAAATATCCATCATCACTTCGCCGCCGCGGTTGACCCGCGGCGTCACCTGCAGGATGACGCCCGTGTTCTGGTACTGGACGGTATTGATGAGGGGCGCGCCGGTCGAAACCGTGGCCTCCTGCTGCTGGGTGATGATGGGAACCTGGTCTCCGACTTGCAGAGTGGCCGTCTGGTTGTTGAGCACCATCAATTGCGGCGAGGAGAGCACTTCCACGCGCGTAATGGTCGAGAGGGCATTGAGGACGACCTGGATGTTCTTTCCCGTGAACAGATAGGAGAAGCCGGGAAAGGACGGAACGATGGCGCTGCTCGTTCCGGCGGACAGCACAAACTGGTTCTGCGTGCCCGACTGGAAATAATATTGCACGCCATATTGGAGGTCGTTGGTCAGCGTCACTTCCGCAATAGAAGCTTCGAGCAGCACCTGTAGCGGCGTGACGTCGAGTTGCGCGAGCGCACCCTGAATTGCGGTGTATTGCTGCGGGCTTGCGACGATCACGAGCGCATTGTTCGGTTCGTCCGCCGTGATGGTCACTGGCCCGATGGCGCTCTCCTGGGAGCCGGGCAACACGCCGGAAAATTGCGATTCCGACGACGTTGCGCCGGAGGCGGGCGGAGTTGCCGATGTCGTCGACGGGGCAGTTGAGCTCGGTGTCGTCGAGCCCTGCATCGTCATATCCGGAATGGGCGGCGGCGATGCGGTGTGGGATGTGGCGCTGCCGCCCGCATTGTGCCCAAACAGAGCCTTGGCGAGGGTGCTTGCGAGATCGCTCGCGCGGCCGTGCTGCACGCGATAAACGAAAATGTGCTTGTCGCTGCCCTGGCCCGGCCGGTCGAGGCGCGCCACCCAGGCCCGCAATTGGTCGAGATATTTGGCCTGCGGCGAGATCGCGAGCACGGCATTCAGCCGGTCAATCGGAACGAGACGCACGATATTGCCGATGGGGCTGTTGAGTCCGCCCAAGATCTGCGTGAGTTCCTTGGTCAGTTCTGCGGAGTCCATGTAGTTGGGCGTGTAGAGCGCAAACGACATGCCCGACAGCCAGTCGGCGTCGAACAGCGCGATATCGGCGAGCAGGGTCTGCCGTTCCTGCTCGGTACCTTCGATGATGAGCACGTTGCGGGCCGTGTCGACATGGACGATCGCCTGCGAGGGCGCCAGCGGTTCAAGGAGTTTTTGCATTTCGGTGGCGCTGATATAGCGAACGGGAGCGACCTCGATCCCGTATCCCGCCGTTTCGCGGGTTTCTCCGCCGGCGCTGACGGCGCCGCTTTCGTGGGCTGCATCGCCCATCGCGACGACCTTGTAGACGCTGTTTTCGAAGACGAGGGCCATGCCGTTGAGGCGCAGCGTCTGGTCGAGGACCGGCAACACTTTGTTGCGCGCGAGCGGCTGGCTCGTCTGAATGGTCACCGTGCCTTTGACGCTATCGGCGATCTCGTAATTCAATTTGAGATAGTCGCCCAGCACCGCCTTTGCGACATCGCGGATATCCGCATTGACGAAGTTGAGCGTGATGCCTTGTTCGGTGATGGCGGTCTCGGCTTTTTTCGGCGGATGCGGCACACGCCCCAGGAAACTGCCATTGCCGGGATAGATTTCGGCATCGGGCGATTTGAGCGAATTCGCGGCAACGGTCGCGGCGTCATCGCCCGGGGGGATTTGCGTCGGCGATCCTGTGGTCATCGGTGCCGCGCCGTCCAATTGCGTCGACTCGGGAGGTGGAGTCTTCGCCGGTTCGGTCGCGCACGCCGCAAGAACCACGAGCCAGGGAAGTACCGTACCCACCGCTCGCCATAGTGAAGTGTTCATCGACATCAATCCCCTTCGACACGAGCCACATCCCAGCCTTGGCTCACACGCATTGTCACTGTTGCGGCGTTGTCTTCACGTCTTGCGGCACCGTCTTTGCGTCGGGCATATCTGCCGCAGCCGGCGCCCGATTGGCTTCGAGTTTGAGTGTGTCGTCGGTCGTCCCCTGATGGAGGACGACACGGTCCGGCGCGATGCCCGACACCTGCCAGCCCTGGACCGTTTCGCCGACCGCGACGGCCACCGCAAGCGGAGAACTCGCAGTCCTGATCAACGCGATCTGCCGCGTCGCATCGATGATAATACCGACGAGTGTCGCGGTGGGCGGCGGGGGAGGAGCCGACGCCGCGGCGCCGACGGGTACGGGCGCGATCGGTTTGCGTTGCGCCGAGAAGATCGGCCGCTCGTTGAACGCCCCAAAAGACGCGAGCGGCGGCATGGGAGCCTGCACTGGGAACTGTAGCGTTGCGATGCCGCTACGCGACTGAAGTGTGGGAACGGAGAAGTCGGCGAGCGGCGCGAATATCTCATAGAGAAGAAACGCGCCCAGCGACCCGCACAATGCCATCAGAAACATCTGGGGCTTCGACAGCATCATTGTCATGGCCGACCTGCCCAGCGATAGGCGCGCAGGGTCCAGCGCAGTTCGAGTGTGAGGTCTTGTGACGCAGACGGTGCACTCTGCCCGGCACCGATCGTTGCGTCATCGATGAACAGATAGGGGTCGTGGGTCTCCACGGCATAGGTCACGTCGCGCAGACGGCTCATGGGCGCCGTCAGGTCGTATTCGATCGCGACGACCTCGTAGCCGTTTACTTTCGTAGCCGGCAGGATCTGCGAGCTGCGGATCTCGCCGCCGTTGGCACTGACGATCGATTTGAAATCGCTTTCGACTTCCGCCGCGCCGAGTGCTGCGTTCGAGGCATGGAGCAGTCCGGGGGCCGTCGAGGCGCGCTGGAGTGCCTCCTTGAGCCGGGCTTCGACCGCGGGGCGCGAGGCGATTTCGGCGCGGTAGACGGCAAGCTGATTGATGCTGTCCTGTAGATCGTCCGTCTGGCCTGCAAACAGCGCCAGAACCGGCACTGCGATCAGGGCTGTGAGCAAAAGGGTTGCCACGCCGAGGATCGCGAGTGCTGCGGGTCTCCCTTTGAGATAGGGCAGCGCTGCGGTCATGGGCCGGCCTGCTTGATGTCGAGCGCGAGATCGAAACGTTCGACATTTGCCTGCGATTCGCGCGTGAGGGGTGCCGTGAACTGCGCATCGGCGAAACGGTTCGAGCGGTCGAACAACGCGATGAGATCGGAGGCCGAACGTGAAAACCCTTCGAGCCGTATCTTGTTGCCTTCGATTGTCAGTTCCGTCACCCAGGTTCCGTCCGGCAGGATGCGTGCGAGGTCCGACAGCACGGCAACGCGCAACGGCGCTGCGCGCAGCCGACTGAGCGACTGGCTTTCCGCAAGCGCGAGACGGGCGCGATTTTGCAGATGCTCCACCACATCGGCATTCACTTGCGCATCGGCGAGTTGATCCGCGACCGCATCGGCGCGTTCGAGCCCCCGTATATAGGCCGCGGGGACGAGAGCGAGTCCGAGGACAACGGCGAGTGCTGCCAGAAAGGGAATGTTCCAGCGCCGCCATAGGCTGCGCACGAATGCCGCGCGGTCGATGGGAAAGGCGTGCCAGTCCGCAGGTCTTGCTTCGCCCGCAAACGCAATGTTCGCGACTTCCAACTGTGCGGCATGGCACAGCGCGATCGCCGCATCGACAGTCTCGCGCTTGACGATACGCAGCGCGACAGTTCCGGTCTCGTCGACCGCGAAGTCGAAATACAGCCGCTCTGGTTCGATGGGACTCAGCCGCGAAAGTTCGTAGTGGAGCGCCTTTGCCAACACGCGCCGCGAGGTCTTGGGCATGCGCACCGACGCGTGCAGCACGTCGTCTTGCGGAAACTCAAGCTCGATATCGCGCGCGGTGGTTTCGGCAGCGCAGAATTGTGCGAGAGCTCGGGTTGCTTCCGCCCCATCATTGGTTTCGCGTGCGATACGCCCAATATCCTGGAAGTTGCCGTCGCGCCACCGCGTGACGGCGATGGAATTGCCTTCGAACGAGACGACCAGTCTGTGATCGCTGCCCTGGAGAAAGACGCCCGCGAGGTCGCGCAAGAGCGCTGTCAGTTCCCGCCGCCAGTCGTCCAGGATGTCCGACGCGATTTCGCGGGCGCGGTCGAGACGTTCGGTAGGTGTCGAAAGGGTCATCGGCGACCCTGGCAATATTTTGTCAGGGGGTCATAGACACAATTCACGTCCGCCATCACGCGCGGCGCCACGCTCAAATCCGGCCAGGGCCGTACGCCGGAGTCGGCAAGCGTCACATGCATGCGGATCAGGAGCGGCAGCCGGGGCTTGTTCCGCCACTCGGAATGCCAGGCCGCTGGGGTCGATGCATCGGCAGGGCCGTAATAGGAAAATTCAACCAGTTTCAGTCCGTGTAGAAGTATCCGCTTGCTGCTTTGCGCATCCGGCGCGAGTTCGAGACGGCTAGCCGCAATCAACTGCGATGGGTCGTCGGGATCGGCCGCAATGACGACGCGCGCAAGACTGCCCGGGATGTCACGGTCCGGCGTCAGAAAACTGATCCGGTCCGCGCGTCCGTCGAAATCGACAAAGCCCGTCTGCAGGGTAGCCACGAAGGCCGGATAGATGTGTTCGAGAGAATAAGCGAGGTCGGCCTGGACGGAATGGGCATGGCTGTCCTCCATAGCGGCCGCTTGCGCTTTCTTCCATATCTTCGTGCCGTATTCGATGCCGCCCAGGAGCACGACAGAGAGCATCGCCAGAAGCGTCGTCGTGACGAGCACCTCCAGCAACGTGAACCCAGCGTCGGTCCCAATTGTCCTCCTGTCACGGATCATGAGGAAGCCTTTGGGATAAGCCGAAGCGTCATCAGCGTCAGGGATCGCGGCGCGCCGCTGCCCTGCCACGTAATCGTCGCGGACACGACCGCCGCATGCAACTGGGCATTTTGATCGTCGTGCTGAGGATAGGGCGAGACCTTGAGCTGCCACGAAAGGCCCGTGCCGGATGCGCCGTCGGTTTCGCCGTAGCTTTGCGGCGCCGTCGTTGCCGTTTCGGCCAGCAGCGACTGTGCCAACATGCGGGCTTCGGTCGCTCGTTCGGTATCTCTCGTGCGCGAAAGGTCCTGCGAGAAAATGCCGAACAGAACGCCGAGCGAAAGGCTGAGTATCGTGAGCGCGACAAGCACCTCGATCAAAGTGAAACCGCCATCGCGCGCATCCCCGAGGGATACACCTGCGACCGCCTTCAATCGTAATTTGCTGCTCCGATGCCCCATGGTCACCAGTTCGCGACCGGCGGCTTTGTACCGCCTGCACTTTGTTCGTTTGTCGGCCCATAACTGTAGATGTCGAAATCCCCGTGCTCGCCGGGCGACTTGTAATGATAGGGATGTCTCCACGGATCGGCCATGCCGGTCTGCTTCTTGAGATAGGGACCGTGCCAATCATCGACGCCGGGCGGAGCTTTGAGAAGCGCTTCGAGACCCTCCTGCGTGGTCGGGTAGCGGCCCACGTCGAATTTGAAGAGTTCGAGCCCGGACGAAATACTTGATAGTTCCGTCTTCGCGGTGCTGACCCGCGCAGTCTCAAGATAACGCAACACGATCGGCGTCCCGATTGCCGCGAGAAATCCTAGGATCGCAAGCACGACCAGAAGTTCCATCAGCGTGTAGCCGGCATCGCCTCGTCTGTTGCGTTTGTTCCGTTTTGAGGCTGACATCATCTCGGTCCTCATTGCAGAGCCAGATCGTTGACGCTGAGAATGGCCATCATCATCGATGCGATGAGTCCGCCGACGATCAGGCCCAGGATCACCGTGAGGATGGGTACCAGAAGCGCAAGCAACCGGTCGATCGCATGTTTGATGCGGCCCTCGTCGAGATCGGCCTGGCGCAACAGCATCTCGTCGAGCTTTCCGGTTTCTTCGCCGACGCGGATCAAATCGATGGTCATTGCCGGAAAAACGTCCGCCCGGCCCAGGCGGTCGGCGACGCTTTCGCCTTCGCGCAGGCCCAAGGCCGTATCCTTCACCGCATCCGAAAGCACGGCGTTCCACAGCACGTCCTTGACCATACCAAGCGCGGTCGGCAGCGGAACACCATTGGTGAGAAGGGTGCCGAGCGTGCGGCTGAATCGCTCCACATCCATCGAGACGAACAAATCGCCCAAGACAGGCAGCCTGAGAATTTGTCGGTCGACGCGCTGGCGAAAACGCCGGTTGCGCAAGGCGCGTCGCCACCAGATGACAAATGCCGCAACCGCCAGCGCCATCAACCACCAGAAATCCTGCACGAAATGTCCTGCCCCCATCACGATGCGCGTGGGCAACGGCAACGATTTCCCCGCCTGCGCGAAAAGCGGCTCGAACTCCGGCAGCACGAAAGTGAGAATGAACACGATCGAGAGTCCCGCCGTCATGAGGAGTATCACGGGATAGACGAGGGCGGACGCAATCGCCTCACGCACGGCAAGCGATCGGGTCAGATAGTCGGAGAGACGCGCGAGCGTCACATCGAGCGAGCCGCCCAGCTCACCCGCGCGCACCATGCTGACATAGAATTTTGGAAAGACAGATTCTTCCGCCAGCGCATCGGCGAAACCGGCGCCGTCGCGCACGCGGGCGCGGATGGCGATGAATGGGTCGCGCAGACCGCCGAGATCCTTGAGCCCGACAAGAATTCCAAGCGCGCGATCGAGTTCGAGCCCGGCCTGCAGCAATGCCGACAATTCCTGCGTGGCGACGCTCAAACTGCGCGACGAAACGCGAGAGGTGGGACGCAGACTTTCCAGAAGTCCCGCGAGTCCGCTCGCGCCGCCGAGCGATGTCGAAAGCGGGTAGTGGCCCTGATCGCGGATGTGCTGGATCACGGCCGCTTCGGTCGGCGCATCGAGCGCGCCTTGCACCATCGCGCCCGAACTTGTCATGGCCTTGAATCGATAGGATGCCATGGTCAGACACCGTACCGAGAAAGCGAGGTCGCTCCACGACCCGACGCGATTTTGTTTTCTGCCCTACCCACCGATACGCCGCCCTTGTTGCGGCAAGTATGGATCAAAAACCGCTGCACTGCACAACCTGGAATCTTAGTTCAAAATAAAAACAACCATTGCGGCTCTGCAACCAATGGTAGAGTGTGCAACTCGGGGCTAAATATTCTGGGGGCGGGGATGCCTTATTTCCGGGGTTGGTTTCTTCGCGCTACAGCCGGTTTGCTGGCTTTTGATGCCGGAAAAGTTCCATTCGCTGCTTCGGAAACAAGACCGCAGTCTCCCGGTCGAATGGCGCCGTCGTCGTCGGTCCGGCTGATACAACTCCTCCTGGTTGCGCTTTTGGGTCTCGCAACGCCGGCAGAAGCCGCGGCGCCGGCGATGACCGTTCCGGGTCGCCCCTCGGTCTCCCAGACGGGCGCGTTCACCTACAGCATTCCGATTGCCGTGCCGCCCGGCACGGCCGGAATGGCGCCTTCGCTATCGCTCAATTATTCGAGCCAGGGCGGCGACGGGTTCATGGGCCTCGGTTGGTCGCTGGGTGGGTTGTCGACCATCACGCATTGTCCGCGCACGGCCGGAGAAGACGGCGTGCATGGCGGCGTCAATTACGATGCGAACGACCGGTTCTGCCTGGACGGCCAGCGGCTCATCCTGATCAGCGGCACCTATGGGGCTGATAGCTCGCAATATCAGACAGAGATCGACAGCTTCCGCAAAATCATCGCGCACGGAACGGCGGGCAACGGACCGTCGTGGTTCGAAGTGCATCTGAAAACGGGGCAGGTGCTCCAATATGGAAACAACACGAATTCGCAAATTCTGGCCGTGGGCACGACGACTGCGCGCGTGTGGGCCGTCAACCAGGTAACTGATACGGTCGGCAATTATTACACCGTCACCTACACAAACGACACGACGAACGGACAATTTTATCCGTCGCGCATCGACTACACCGGCAATGCGTCGGCAAGCTTGTCCACGTATAACTCGGTGCAGTTCTCGTACACCACGCGCACCGATATCGTGCCTTATTATCAAGCGGGCTCGCTGCAGCAGACGACGGTGCTGCTGACCGCCGTCAAGACCTATAACGGCACGACGGAAGTTCTCGATTACCAGCTCGCCTACAATACGGCGTCATCGAATGCGTCGCACGACGAACTCAAATCGGTCACCCAGTGCGACGCGAGCAGCAACTGCCTCGCACCCACGTCCTTCGGCTGGCAGGGCTCGCGCGATGTGCTGACGACGACGACGACATCGAACAGTTTGGCGCAGGGAGTGACGTTGATGTCGGGAGATTTCAACGGCGACGGGCTTACAGATGCCGTCGCGCTGAACACGAGTTGTCCGAGCGGTGGAGACATTTATTTCGGCTCGCAAACCGGCGCGTTCAGTTCCGGCAACATGACGGCGGCCTACAGTTACGAACTCACCGACAACTCGACTGTGTACAATTACAGCGGCCCCATGTGTTTCCTCTACGGTTCGCCGTTTTTCCTGGGCGATATCAACGGGGATGGTCTGACCGATGTGTTCTTCGCGCAAGTGAATTGGTTTAACTACGGCAGCGGTTGGACATCGCTACCCACTAGCTCCTCTCTTCTGAGCAACGGGAGCGCCTTCTCGGAAGTCGGGACAATTGTGATCGATGCGACGCCGATGTTCATGGGCGACTTCAATGGCGATGGACGCGTGGACGTAATGGCGATGGGAACGATCTATGGCAGCACGTATCCTTATGCGTATACGAGCGCCGGAAGCGGGATTTATGCCTATCTCGGTGAGTACATCGGGGCTTATGCAACGGCCGACTTCGATGGCGACGGGTGCAGCGATCTCCTGATCAACAACAGCGGATACACGGTCAACTATTCATGCAACCCTGCTGTGGCGTCCGCCACGTTGCCTTCGGCCGCCGCCACCGCGCACCAGGTTGTGTACGGGGATTTCAACGGCGACGGTAAAACCGACGTTCTCGTCACGACGAGCTTGGGCGCCACGCTCTATCTCTCGACGGGGACCGGCTTCACGTCCGGCACCAGCATTCCGAGTTCGTCATCCTGGGTGAATTACAATGTCGTTGCGGGCGACTTCAATGGCGACGGCAAGACGGACATTGCACTAATCTCGCAGACCAGTGGTACGCCACATCAGATTTATCTTTCGACCGGCACTGGATTCGAGCTCGAAGCGAGCTTTTCCAATTCCGATACGTCGGTGACGGTGGTCGTCGCGGACTGGAACAATGACGGCGCCGACGATCTCTGGCTGCAGAAGGCATCAGGTGACGCGGAGATTCTATTCTCATATGTGCCGGAACTGATGACCAGCGTCGGCAACGGCGTGGGCGCGACAGTGACGGTCAGCTATGATCGCATGAATCACGGCACGATCTACACGAAGGGCACTGGTGCAGTCTATCCGAACAGCGACCTGACCGGCCCTTATTACGTCGTTTCCCAGATGAGCACGTCTAACGGTATTGGCGGCAACTACAACCTGACCTATGCCTACAGCGGCGCCAAGACGGACATGAGCACCTACTACCCCACGTCGGGCCCCAAATCGAACCTGCTCGATTCAAAATTTGTGACGTTTTCGACGATGACGGTCACCGACTCTCAGACCGGAATTATGCGGACGACGAATTTCGGAACGAGCTATCCCACCTACGGCCTCCGGTCGACGCAGACTGTGACCTCCGGTTCGATCACGCTTCAGCAAACGACGAACACATTCACTTCCACGAACGTGGGCGGATCTGGGCCGGGCGCGGCGTATTACTTCAATTCGCTGCAGACAAGCGCCGTTACCAGCGCCGATCTGAGCGGAACGGCTTATCCGTCAGCCTCGACGAGCTACACGTACGATTCCTATGGCAATACGCTGACCAAGACCGTGTCCATTTCTGGCGTCGTGTATCAAATTGTCACTAATACGTTCAACAACGACACGACAGACTGGTTCCTGGGTCAGCAACTCACCGCGCAGGTCGAAAACAAGGTGACCGGGTCGGATCTCACCCGCAATTGGTCCAGCACGTACAATACCCAGAACCTTCCAAACCAGGTCGTCGTCGAGCCGGGCGTGACTGCACTCAGCTACACCGACACCATCGGCTACGATTCCTACGGCAACAAAAACGACGATACGATCGCCGGCAGCGGCATCACGACCCGTTCGGCGGGCGTGACCTATGACAGCCTTGGCGAATTCCCCATCACGACGACCAACGCGCTAACTCAGAGTGACCAATACACCTACAACGCAGCGTTCGGCGAGACGCTGTCGCACACCGATCCAAACACCATCGTCGTCGCGAGCGCGGCGTACGACACGCTCGGACGCTCGACAGCAGTGACACGACCGGACGGCAACAAGACCGCGATCTCCTATGCCTATTGCTCGGGCGTCAATGGGGGCACAGCCAATTGCCCTACCTATGGCGCCTATCTGATGCAATCGACACCGGAGAACTCCAGCAACAGCCAGAACGGCGCCGAAAGCATCGCCTATTACGATGCGCTCGGCCGCGCGATTGCGACCGACCTTCAGGGCTTCGACGGCAGCTGGATCCGCGCATCCACGCAATACAATGCGAACCTGCAGGTTTCGGAAACGAGCCGTCCCTATTTCGTGTCGGGCGGCACGCCCGCCTGGACCACCTACACCCACGATGCGCTCAGCCGCGTCACGAAGGCGACGTTCCCCGACACCAGCTACACCACCTATGGGTACAACGCGCTGACCACTTGGGTCACCAACGCCGCGAGCGAAACGACGACCACCGTCAAAAACGCGCAAGGGCTGGTCGCGAGCGTGACCGACGCCAACAGCAAGACAACAAACTATGCCTACGATGCCTTCGGCAATCCAACGGAAGTGACAGATCCTCTCGGAAACGTAATAGCCAACACCTTTGACCTCAGGGGCCGCAAGACAGCGATGAGCGATCCCGACATGGGAAGCTGGTCGTATGCGTATGACGTGTTGTCTGAGTTGAAGACCCAGATCAGTTCCAACGAAGCAGCTGCGAGCCAATCAACGACATTCACCTACGATCTTCTCGGGCGGATGCTCAAGGAAATCGGCCCCGACTTCAGCAGCCAATGGATTTACGACACAGCCACAAACGGAATCGGCAAGCTGAGGTACGGTTGCAACGCAAGTCCATGCAACGGCGTGACCGCGTACGAGCAGCTACCGAGTTACAACACGTTAGGCCAGACAACCCAGGAGAAACTGAAGTACCTCAACGTCGACTACATCTACAACCTCGCCTATAACAGCGACGGCAGGCTCGCGACTGAGCGTTATCCTTCAGGCTTCATCGCGAAGTACGTCTACAACACCTACGGCTATCTCTCCCAGATTCAGGACAACGCGACACACGTGGTCTACTGGCAGGCCGATACGCGAGATGCCGAGTTGCATCTGTTGCAGGCGACGGCCGCCAACAGCGTGGTCACCAACCAAAACTTCAATGCCGATACCGGCACGCTTGCCGCCATCTGCGCCACGCCCGATGCCGGGACTTGCGATGGCGCCACGGCAAATTTCTCGTATAGTTGGGATACGATCGGGAGGCTTACGGCCCGTAGCGACACGTTCGAGGGCTATACCGAGAACTTCTGCTACGACAACCTGAACCGCCTCACCCACTATGCGATCGGCACTTCGTGCACCTCGGCAGGTTCGGGCTACACCGCCAAGACCGTGGCCTATGACGCACTGGGCGACATCACGTCCAAGTCCGATGTCGGCACCTATTCCTATCCGGCCTCGGGTGCGAGTTCGGTACAGCCGCACGCGGTGTCCAGCATCACGGGTACGGTGAATGGTGTGGTGAATCCCACATTCACTTACGACGCGAACGGCAACATGACGGCGGGCGATGGCCGCAGCGTCACCTGGACGTCCTTCAACATGCCCCTCACTGTCACCGAGGGAACGATATCGTCGGCGTTCGTCTACACGGGGGATCACAACCGGCTGCAGCAATGCGTGCCCAATTGTTCGTCGCCCACTACGACCACCACCTATTTCAACGATCCCGCCACAGGAACGTTGGAAAATCAGATCGTATCCGGCGCGACAACCACTTGGCAGGACTTCCTGTCGGCGGACGGCGGCATCGTGGCAGAATTGTCAAAGACCGGAACTACGACAACGCCATACTACTTCAACGGCGACCATTTGGGCTCAGCATCCGTACTCACCACGTCGACGGCCGCCATCCAGGAGCGTGACTCCTATGACGCGTGGGGTAAACGACGCAACCCGAACGGCACGGACAACACGGCCTGCTCCATCACGAGCACAACGAACCGCGGCTATACCGGCCAGGAAATGATGGACCCCGTCTGCCTGATCAATCTCAATGCCCGCATTTACGATCCGACCATTGCGCGGATCATGAGTGCGGACCCGTCTGTTCCTAATGCATTCGACGGCCAGAGCTTCAATCGCTTCAGTTATGTGAACAATGGACCACTGTCGAAAATCGACCCGACTGGCTACTCCGATACTCCAGGGGGGGGCGGTTGTGGTGTCGGCGTAGGGCCGGCCTCCGGCTGCAGCCAATTTTCGATTTTGGATTACATGACACAGGGCTGGGCGCCGGGCGGCCCGTATGGCCCTTACGGGCAACTCAATCCGCTCAATTCACCAGAAGGTCCTTCCGGAGATTACACAGGCATTGGTTCGCCGGATTCGAGTTTCTGCTATCAGGGATTTTGCGGCGGAAGTTGGATGGACGGTTTGGGAAATTCTTGTGCAGGAGGATCTGGGGTTGACTGTGAATATATACCACCAGTTCAGTGGGAAACGACTGACCCTGATGGCACCCTTGTGGAGAACGCGCTTCATGCCCTTCCAGGCTATGACGCCAATTCTCCCGTCTTTGCTAGTATCAGCAGCTTAGGATACAGCGCTGGTGGCTCGAGCTACAACCCGTTCGCACCACACGCGAGCCCATATGGGCCTCCTACGGTCCCGCAAAAAATCTATAGTGGACAGTGCATTGCAACGATTGGCTTGGTTGGCCTAAAAGCAATCGGCCAAGCAGGTCAAACAATCGGTGCTGGTATCTCTTTCATCAGCGGCGCCGCAGCGGTGGTCGCCGGCGGAATGGCGCAAAGCGGCAATTATCCCGGTGCCGCCGCAGTTGCAGAAGGTGCGTTAGATTTTGCCGCAATTGGAGGAGTTGTATATGGTTCGGGAGCCGTTGTGGAGATTGGCGCTGATGTGGGGCTTTCCGCGGTGTCGGGCAATAAGGGTCCCGCCGTTACTACCCTGACTCAAAGCATCCTGACTGCCGCAGCTGGAAAGGCCGTGGTGGCCATATCAGACGGAACCTTGCAGCCCATGGAGGAGGCAACGGAAGTCGCGTTCGGGCAGGCTTGGGCAAAGGACCCCGACTACATTGATCAAGCTTGTGAGCCATGAGATCCGTTCGACAACGGTCAAAGGTTCTTCTTGGAGAGCTGGAAATTGTTCCAAGTTCTAGGATGTCTGAAATGAAGTCTGTAACTTCGCTTATATTGCAAGTGTGTGCGGTGTTGCTTTTGGTTTCAGTTTTTGGATTATTAGCGTCTCTAATTGCGGGATATGAGCTTGGTCGGAGTAGATTAGCGGTAGAATTGTTTTTTGCTTCGTGCTTTGGATGTTTGGTCTCTCTTGTTGTAAGCGTGACACTTCAATTTTCGCGTGGACATTCGCACGTAGAGCGAGATTCCAGGGAATTGAATATCCGTCGCGCCTCTCGCATTCGCGGCGGGGTTGGAATGTCATTATTGGTACTCGGGTTGGGGTGGTCGTTTTCGATTCCAATGATGAGCAGAATACCGTTGCGGGGTGCCTCGACTCTATTGCTTGTGCCTCTAGTCGTTTTCCTATTGCTAGGAATAATTTTCGTAACTTTGAGTATCGTTGGGCGCATCAGAAATGTTGGGCATATTCTACGAGACGGAAGAGATGGGAACTCTGACGAAATTTAAAAATTTCGGCGGCGAATGGGCTTCCGCTGAACTCGGCGCTTTCTGAAGTTAGAGGAACTGTCAAATGAGACGATTTGTTTTCCCCGTTGCGATGGCTTTTGCCATGATAATGCCAGTGGCTCAGTCAGCGGCGAGGGATGACATCACTACGGACGATGTCAATTGCTACGTTGTCTATATGACAACTGCGGCTTCGAAAACTGGTGCCGAACAATCCGCGGCATATATCGGGCTTATGTATTGGCTGGGACGTTTGGATGGGCGCACGCCAAAATTGAACTTTAAGAATCGCGTACTTTCTGCGTTGCCTAAGTTGACTAAAGAAAAATACGAATCCGAGGCGCGGAGGTGTGGCTCAGAACTTATGAGAAGAGGTAATGCCATAACTCAAATGGGCAAGGATGTGAGTCAGAAGGGCAGCAGGAACCTGTCACAAGGATCCGCTCGCTAACTTTTCATGACAGTTGACCTTGCCCCCATCCTTGGACCGCTCGGGCTAGGAAATTCTCGCTCCTGAACTTGCCCCTATCCTTGGACCACCCGGGCGAGGAAATTCTCGCTTCGTCGGATTGCTGGCTGGCCGGTGATGCCGCCATCCGATGAAGCTCCATCGGCGTTTTGTTGCCGATCGCACTGTGTGGACGCACCTCGTTGTAGTCTCTACGCCAAGCCTCGCATTTTGCGCGCGCTTCGTCGAGGCTCAGTAACCATGATACCGTCGACACGATACCTAATCTCCGAAAGGAAAATCGCTCTGACGACCGGCCTGGACACGTTTCTTCCTGCCCGGTGCACGGCGCGCGATGGGGCGCCGGGAGGGGAGGGTGGTGCGCCGCGACGATCGCCCGCGACTGAACCTCCCTCGGCTTAAGCCATTGCCGACCTCACAGCATCCGCGTCACGCGCAGCACTTCTTCGATGCTGGTGACGCCCGCCAATGCCTTGCTGAGCCCGTGCTCATACATCGTCTGCATGCCGCTTTCGACGGCGAGGGCGTGCAGGCGGCCGGCGTCGGCGCTCTTGAGCACCGCGTGTCGGATCTCGTCGGTCATGGCGAGGATTTCGACAATGGAGCTGCGGCCGCGGTAGCCGGTGCCGTTGCATTCGGCGCAGCCGACGGCGCGGTGCAGCGTCGACCTCGCAGCCGTTGTGGGGAGCTGCAGCTTTTCGATGAGTTCCGGCATCGGTTCGTATTCTTCGCGGCAGGCGGGACAGAGCGTCCGCACCAGTCGCTGCGCCGCGATGCCGTTGACGGTGGAGGTCAGGAGATAATCCTCGATCCCCATGTCGAGCAATCGCGTGATCGTGCTCGCGGCATCGTTGGTGTGGACCGTCGACAGGATCAAGTGGCCGGTCAGCGCGGCCTGCACCGCGATCTGCGCGGTGTCGAGATCGCGGATTTCGCCCACCATCATGATGTCCGGATCCTGGCGTAGGAACGAACGCAGCGCGTTTGCGAAGGTGAGTCCGATCTGCGGCTTGACCTGAACCTGGTTGACGCCGGGAAGCTGATATTCGACCGGGTCTTCGATGGTGAGGATGTTGGTGTCGATCTTGTTGAGTTCGAGCAGCGCGGCATAAAGCGTCGTCGTCTTGCCGCTGCCGGTGGGTCCCGTGACGAGGAAAATGCCGTAAGGTTTGTTGAGGATGCTCCGCAGGGTGCCCGCCACGCGATCGTCGAATCCCAGCGCCGCGAAATCGAGCTTCACATGCTCGCGGTCGAGAATACGCAACGTCACGCGCTCGCCATGGATGGTGGGCGAAATCGCCACGCGCAGATCGATATCCTTGCCGCGCACGGCGATGCCGATGCGCCCGTCCTGCGGCAGGCGACGCTCGGCGATGTTGAGCTTCGCCATGATCTTGATGCGCGAGATGACAGCGGAGGAGAGCCGCTGCGGCGGGGATTCCACCTGCTGCAGCACGCCGTCGATCCGATAGCGCACGCGGAGCTCGCTGGCCGTCGGCTCGATGTGAATGTCGGAGGCGTGCGCTTCGACCGCTCGCGCGATCAGGAGATTGACCAGCCGGATGACAGGCGCCTCGCTCGCAATATCCTTGAGCCGGTCGACATCGTCATCGCGGGTTTCGCTCGTGCGATCCTTGGTGTTGTCGACGATCTGTCGGATGGCGGACTTGCCGTCGCCATAAAGCCGCTCGAATGCCGCATCAAGGTCCGTGGGCACTGCGACCTTGCGCAACACCTGCTTGCCGACGGCAAACCGCACCGCGTCGGTCGCATAGCCGTCGAGTGGGTAGGCCATCGCCACCACGATCGCGTCGGCGCGGTCTTCAATCGGAATCAGATGCCGTTCGCGCAGGAATTTGCGGCCGAGCTTGTCTTCGAGGATCGGTGCATCCGGGAATTCAGCGGTGGTTGCGAGAGGAAGGTCGAGAAACCCCGCGAGGGCTTGCGCGAGATCGCGCTCGGAAATCAATCCGAGTCGCGTAAGCACCACTTCAAGCCGCTCGCCTTCATCCGCCCGCGCACGCTCGGCGCGCTCCAGCGCGGCATCGGCAAGTTTGCCGTTGTCGACGAGATAGCGGCCGAAATCGGATTGGTCGGAATCGTGCACTGCCGTCCGCCCTTTGCCGACCGCATTGCCTGACTCGACCAGTGTTGCCCCACTACGGAAGGTTGCTTTTTCTGTTCACAGACGATCAAGGTTGTGCTAGGAAGTCAACAAATATTGAAGCGACTGGGGGGAACGATGACGATCAAACAATTGTCTTTGCTGGGTTCTGCGATTGTCCTCACCGTCGCGCTGGCGGGAACGGCGGAATATCTGCAGCGGGCGCCGGTGAGCGCCACTCCGACAATCGCGCATCGAACTTCGACCGTTCCGCATGCCCAAAGGCTCGCACAAACCGATCCGAATTCCGGTACAGCAAACGGAACGCAGATTCAGCAGTCCGAACTCGAGGAAGAGCAGGCGGAGCAGCAGCAGAATCCTCCTCCACCGCCGCCTCCACCACCTGGGCGCTGACACGCGGTCCACACGATCGAGCATCGCATCGAGCCGGTATCGCACGCGAACCGAAATGCGATCGTTGCTCGACAGGAAATGTCGAATAGCCGAGGGAAACGCGTTCGTCTCGTCGACCTGAGAAAAATCGACTTCAGTTCGAGCAAGGGTGGGTACGCCGTCACATGGGCGGATTTTCGGATCTGATTTCGCGACTGAGGACGATTGGCGCCGAGTGGCGCGCCAGGGCTGTTGCCGTGGTGAGCGGGTGGAATTCGTACGGGGCACTTGCCGCCGATGCTCCTCTAAAGCGCCGGTTTCTGGCGCATTTCGAGCCGGAACGCTTCTCCGCGGTCGGGCTCGCTGTGATCATCAACATTCTGGCGATCTGGATATTGGCCGAAAACCTGCATGTCATGCCGGTCGCGCCGCCTCCCAATCTTTACGCCACGCTATTTCCCGCGCAGCCGCAAACCCAGCCGCCGCCGGAGCCTCACCTGGTCAGTCCCAACATTCCGCTGGTTCCCGAGCCCATGATCGTCATCGAGCCGGACACGCCGCCGACCGCAACGATTACCGCGATGTCTACGGCGCAGATGCTGGCGCCCCGGCCGGACACAAAACACATCAATGTTCCGCCGCAGTTGCCGTTCTTGTTTCATGCCCTGGGGAATGGCATCTCGCTCATCCTGAAAATCTTCGTGCAGCCGGACGGTTCGATTTCGGATGCGCATGTCGTCAAAACGAGCGGCGATGCCAAGCTCGACGAAATCGCCGTCGGATACGTGAAGGCGAACTGGCGCTATATACCGGCTTCGATTTCCGGAACGCCGGTCGAGGATTGGACGACGGTCTTGGTGCCGTTCAAAGCATAGTTCGCGAGGGAAGCAGAGGTCCGTCCGGTTACTGTGGCTTTGTTGCGTCTTCGTGCGACGAGAGTCTCGGTGACTTCGGCCTTTTGGATAAAGCAAGAGGTCGTTTGCGCGCCCCGCAGATTTATTTTTGTGGGCGAAACCTTGCGCGTTCGCAACTCCGGGTAGAGGCTCAAGACTAGGGTTGAATATTCGGGGGCGGGGGGATGCCTTTTTTTCGGACGTTGTCTTGCGCTGCAACAAATGCGCACGTGATTGCCGTCTTCCGCAAGTTGGGGCTACGGCCCCACAGAATTCTGTCTTCCATTCTTTGCAGTTTGGCGCTGGTCGCGATGGCGGCATTGCCGGCCGCTGCCGGCGACGCGCCGCCCCTGATGATGACACCCGGGAATTTCGGCGTCTCCGCCATGGGCGCCTCGACCTACACGATCCCCATCATCGTGCCGCCTGGAACCGGCGGCATGGCGCCCGCGCTGTCCATCGATTATTCGAGCCAGAATGCGGACGGCACGCTGGGTCTCGGCTGGGTGCTGGGCGGTCTCGCCTCGATCACGCGCTGTCCGCGCACGATTGCCCAGGAAAATGTCCATGGCGGCGTGAACTTCGACAACAACGACCGCTATTGCATGGAGGGGCAGCGGCTCGTCCTGATCAGCGGCACCTATGGCGCCAACCTGTCGCAATACCGCACCGAGATCGACAGCTTCGCCGAGATCATCGCGCATGGCAGCGCGGGCAACGGTCCGCAATGGTTCGAGGTCCACACCAAGGCCGGGCAGGTTCTTCAATTCGGCAACAGCACGAGCTCACGCGTGCTCACGGTCAGCGCTGCGAACGGCGCGGTGGGACCCACGGCGCGGACCTGGCTGGTGAACCAGATCAGCGATACCCGCGCCAACTATCTGTCGGTCACCTATACCAACGACACAACCAACGGACAGGCCTATCCCACCGAGATCGACTACACGGGCAATGCGAATGCGTCGCCCGCCCTTTCGCCGTACAATTCCGTGAAGTTCTCCTACGAGACGCGGCCCGACATCGTGCCCACCTATCAGGCCGGCGCGCTGATGCAGCTGACCGTGCTGCTGACCGACATCAAGACCTATGTCGGCTCCTCGATGGTGTTCGATTACAAGCTCGGCTACAAGCTCGCCGCTTCCGGCGCGTATCACGACGAACTCCAAACGGTCACGCAATATGACAGCGCAGGCCACAACCTTCCGGCCGTGACGATCGGCTGGCAGGGCGGCGTCGGGCTGCCGTCCATGACGACGATCAACTACAACGCTGGGTCCGTCGGCAATTTTGGTCCATCCCCTGGGTTTACGTCCATGCAAATGTCTGCGGGCCTATTCCCTGGGGACTTCAACGGCGACGGCATAACGGATGTCGTCGGACCTTGGAACTCATCGTGTTCGGGCGTCGCAATCTGGCTCGGCTCAGGCGGAGGGAATTTCACGACCACACCGGCCTTATCCGACACTTACTACACCGATATTTATGGGGACCAGGCAACGCAAACGCCCGCATGTTTCACGTCGACGTCGACTTCGGGGATCATTTACGCAGCCATGGACATCGCTGGAGATGGCTTCTCGGACGTTTTCACCTACCAAGCCATCATCAACGTCGGCTTGATAATCCTCTATCACAATAATCGGGCGCAAGGCCTCATCGAGACGGACCCGACCGGAACGCCATACAATGGGGCTTATCCACTCGGCACGTTTGGTGACTTCAACGGCGACGGCATGCCGGACTATTTTTTTCTTAGCGCGGGAGGAAACACTTATAACGGCTACGTCCAACCGACTACCGACACAGGACAATTTTATATCGGTAGCGGCGCCGGAGAGTTCACAGCCGGATCGACCATAACATTCGGCACCTCGAATGAGATTCTAAGCTCCGCGGTATATGCAGCAGATTTCGATGGGGATGGATGCTCCGACTTGCTGACGCAAGGCCCGGGCGCCGCGATAATATTTTCACCTTACTGCAATTCCGCCGTGCCCAGCGTAGCCATTCCAAACTGGATGACCTTAGGCTTCGAGCCGTTCACGCAAATCGTGCTCGGTGATTTCAACGGCGACGGCAAGACGGATGTTCTGGAAGTCGTCGGCATTGCCTCATATCCCAACACGTACACTTGCGGCGCAGCGGCGTTGTATCTTTCCACCGGCACGGGGCTCGTCCAGTCGAGCTTCACCGTGCCTTCCGACTGGTGCAAATACCAGATTGTCACCGGCGATTTCAACGGTGACGGCAAAACGGATATTGCACTTGTTCCACCTGGGATAAGCCCCGAAGTCTATGGGGCCGGAACTCCAGTTTCGATCTGGCTTTCGACGGGAACGGGATTTGTCGAGGCGACGACGATTTCGAATTCTGCTTCAGTACAAGCCGGCACTGCAGCGGATTGGGGCAGCGACGGCGCGGCGGATCTGTGGCTCGCGCAAAGCTCGAGCGATCCGCTTTACCACTTCAACTACGTGCCTGAATTGGTGACATCCGTCAATAATGGCGTGGGCTCGACGACTACCGTCCAGTACAACCCGCTCAACACCAACGGTACATTTTATACCAAAGGCACAACCGAGACCTATCCGACGCAGGATGTCGATGGGCCGATCTATGTCGTGTCGTCGGTGACTCGCTCGAACGGCATCGGCGGCACGCAGACGACCACCTATTCCTACGCCGGCGCGGAAAAGGATTTGTCCGGCCGCGGGTTCCTCGGCTTCACGCAGATCACGCAATCGACACCTGCGGAGCCCTACACGTCTTCGGCACAGACAAGCGTCAACATCGTTCAAACGACCAATTACGGCCTGCCGGGCGCCAACGGACTCGATTTCCCGTTCACGGGCATGGTGGCGTCGCAGACAAAGGCCGCGCAGACGCCGAGCGGCTCGGTGACGTTGAGCTCCACGACAAACGCGTTTCGCGAGGATTTCCTGCCGGTCGGTCTCGACGGCGTGAAGCGGTATTTCCTGGCGGTATCGTCCTCGACAACGCAGAGCAACGACCTGAACGGCGCCGCCTATCCGTCGGTGACGACGACGCACACCTTCGATTGCGATTCCAATCCGACCAACACCTGCTACGGCGACGAAACGCAGACCGTCCTCACGCGGTCCGACGGCTCCAGCGCCGCGACCAACAACACCTACACGGAGGACGCCACGGACTGGCTGCTCGGCCGCGTCACCTCTTCGAGCGTCGACAGCATCGTGGGTTCATCGAACATCACGCGGACAAAGTCGTCCTGTTACGATACGGCGGGTTCGACCTGCCGCGATCCCGCTGCGCCGACGCCCAGCGGGCTCCTGATGCAGGAGACCGTCGAGCCCGGCGCGTCGGATGTGACCCAGATATCGACGACGAACTACACCTATGACGTTTACGGCAACAAGCTGTCCGTCGCGGTGATCGCTTGCGTCTGGTCGGGGAGCACCTGCTCGAACGCCACCCGCACGACGATGATGACCTATACGTCCGACGGGCAGTTCCTGCAGACCACGACCAACGCGCTCGGCGAGAGCGAGAGCTGGGTCTACAATGCAAGCTTCGGCGTGCCGGCGAGCCATACCGGCCCGAACGGCCTCACCACCACCTGGACGCAGGACACGTTCGGCCGGCAAACGAAGGAAGTGCGGCCCGACACGACGGAAACCGTCACCAGCTATCTCTATTGCACGGGCACCAATGGCGGCTCCGCGTCGTGTCCAACATATGGCGCCTATCTCACGCAATCCGAGGCGTTCCAATCCAACGGGACGACGCAAATCGGGCCGATCGGAATCGCGTATCGCGACGGCCTTTCGCGGCCGATCGCATCGGACACGCAGGGCTTTGACGGCGGCGGTTCGCCGCCCTGGATACGCGTTTCGACGCAATACAATATTTTCGGCCATGTCTACGAGACGAGCCGGCCCTATTTTGTGACCGGCGGCACGCCGGCCTGGACCGTCAACACGACCATCGATGCGCTGGGCCGCCCGATTCTCGTCAACGATCCCGACGGCGGGAGCGTAAGCTTCATTTACGACGCGCTTCAGGTCACGAAGACCGAGCACAATCCCGTCGCCGGCAGTCCTTCAACGGAGACGACCGTCACGCTCAAGAATGCCGAGGGCTTCGTCCAGACCATGACGGATGCGAAGAGCGGCACGACGAACTACGTCTATGACGCATTCGGCAACGTCCTCACCACCACCGACCCGACCGGCAGCAATGTGATCACCGCGACTTACGACACGATCGGCCGCAAGCTCACCTCGCACGATCCGGATCTGGGCGCGTGGAGCTATGTCTATGACGGCTTCGGCGAACTTTATACGCAGACCGATGCCAAGAGCCAGATCACGACCATGAGCTACGACGTGCTCGGCCGCCTCGTGCAGCGCGCCGAGGCGGATATGACCAGCACCTGGACCTTCGGCATCGGCGGGACCTCGGGCGCAAACAACCAGGCGGCCTATCCCGACAGCATCGACAAGCTTGTGCTTGCGGCCTGCACATCGCCAACCGGTGTGACGACGTGCATCACCAACAGCAGCGGCGTCGGCTATTCGCGCACCTATTTCTACGACACGCTGAGCCGCCAGAAAGAGCTCACCGTCACGAACGGCACGTCGAACTACTCCACCACGACCTCATACAACGCGAGCACCGGCCGCATTACGACGGTGCGAGGCTTCTCGGGCTTCACGACGACAAATCTTTACACGAATCTGGGCTATCTCTCGGAGATCACGGATACGACATCCGGCTTCGTCTATTGGCAGGCCAATGCGCGGGATGCGGAATTGCACCTGATCCAGCAGACGATGGGGACGGTGATTTTCGAGACCCAGGGCTACGACCCGAACTCGGGGCGCGTGTGGAACATCTGCGCTACGACGGATTCGGGCAATTGCGACGGCAAAACCGCCAACTATTCCTACAGTTGGGACACCTACGCCAATCTCGTGCAGCGGGCGGACACGCTCAACAACGTCACGGAGAACTTCTGCTACGACGCGCTGAACCGGCTGACGAACTACGGCATCAACGGCACGAGCTGCACGACGGGCAATACGAACTCCGTCAAGACGGTGAGCTATGATTCCCTGGGCGACATCCTCACCAAATCCGACGTGGGGACCTATTCCT
>Ga0302325_10002183_pt1 | contig 47992 bp, 50 predicted proteins | sample Palsa_T0_2_FD_201948 | JGI IMG/M metagenome (GOLD analysis project Ga0302325, IMG submission 201948) | Peat permafrost microbial communities from Stordalen Mire near Abisko, Sweden - Palsa_T0_2 | ecosystem: Environmental > Terrestrial > Soil > Palsa > Peat permafrost | place: Sweden: Abisko...
ATGGGTGCGTTCCTTATCCGCTCTTCGGCTCCGCACGCATCGTAACGCCGGATTCTCCCACCGGGATTCACCCTGACCTTCGTGCTTTTTGCAGGCCTGCGAAAATGAGATCTCCTTTATTTTTAGACAGATAGCTGAGTTCGTTTTGTAATTTTCCACCCCCCGAGCTGCCGCGTCGATGGGGAGAATCTGCTTTACATATTCCTATATGGGAATGTATTGTTACAGCCGTGCCTCGAGCCGCCACGACTTCCGATGCCTTCAATGCGGTCGCCGAGCCTCGTCGGCGGGACATCCTGAACTATCTGGCGCTAGAGGAGCGTCCGGTGGGAGAGATCGTGGCGAGCTTGGGTATGGAGCAGCCGTCGGTCTCGAAGCATCTCCGCGTACTCAAAGATGTGGGCCTGGTCCGCGTTCGCCGGGACGGCCGGCGGATGCTGTATCGCACGAACGCCGAAGCGATCCGGCCGCTTCACGAATGGGCGAGCACATTCGAGCGCTTCTGGCAGCACCAGTTGACCAGCATCAAGGAACGCGCCGAGGGGAACAACAAGTTATAAACGCGTTCGGATCGAATTCGATTTCGTGATTTACGGCCTCGCTGTTAGGTTACCTCAACTTTCACCGTCGGTGGGGACGGCAGTCCCAGCCTCTCTCGCTGCAGGCGCTCGAGTCGGTTCAGAGTCCGATCGAACTCGCGACTCAAGTGAGTCTCGTAGCGGATGAAACGATCTACATGGGAGGAATCAGGGACGAGTAGACTGAGTCGCTTGTACTCGAACCGTGAGGCTTCAATCTGCTGCTGTGCCTTTGTTTCAGAGATGAGCTGAGCGCCGATCCGACAAAGTTCTTCCAAAAAGGCGTCTTTGTTAGGGCACGGCGTGGTTCGCTCCAGCTCCAGTTTCTTTAGGTATGCCTTCTGCCCTGAAGCGTATCCACCATAGACTCGCGCTAACAACATAGACACAAGATCTAGATCGAAGTCAGCTGTGCTTAGTGCCGCAGTGATTCCAGCCAGGCACTCTAAGCACTTATCACGCATTTCGGGATTTTCAGTTCTGTATAAGAAACCGCGCATAAATCCCTGGGACGACTGGCCTTTATATTCAACTCTGCTCGCTTCGCCGAGCTCTTGGACATCCTTGAATCGCTGATCCCATTCTAGGTAGGTTCCGTCCAGCTTACTTTGAGCGCTTTCGGCGATTACCAATCGCTCGTGCCGCAAAAATAGGGACGCCAATTTCTGTACAAGGGCTACTTCGATCGCTCCTACGGGTGAATAACGTTCAAAGAAATCCTTGAAAAACGCTTTGTATCGCTTGTTCAGGATGCCTTCCAACTGAGTACTTCTGGAGAACATTCCGTGCTTCACGGCATTGCGACTACTCCTCTGTTTTCCAGCGACCGTGCGGGGACCGGTGGACCGGTTTTTGCTAGGCCCCGAGTGCCGATCATCATTCCCTGGCGGCTGCGTCCCGTTTCCTTCAATAACGGATTCTTTTGTTTTGTACATTTCGAATGCCCCTTAAAAGCAAAAAAGGACCAGGAAAAGGTCTCCTGGTCCTTTTTTTCTTTTGAAACTTAGAAATTGGTGATGCTCAAATCTATTTCATTGATCGCTCTTCCTCATTTCAGCGCATCGTGTTGTGCTGCTTGATCACAGGTTGCCCAGAGTTTCTGCCGACTCCGTTATCGCAGTTTCTCTTTTCGTCGCGATTGTAACGCCACGTCTCTCAAAGTCAAGAGCGAAGTGGCTACCCGTGTTGTCCTAATTTGAGCCGCGCCCTTAAATTCGGACCGCTTGGTTGGCAAACCGTAATACAAAAATTCATAGACATTCCTCCATGCCTGATGGGAGGATTGTGGCCATGTGGGAATTCGTCAATGATCTACTTCATCGCGGGTGGCACGAAGCCCTCGCAAATGGGAGTAGTACGGGAATTTCGGTGTTGTGGCTCGGATTTGGAGTGCTTGTCCTCGGGTTTCTCTTCACAGTGGGAATCGAGTGGCTTACTGGAGGGCGCAATATGGCCGCTCTATTAGCCGCTCTGAAGTCATGGAAGTCTTGCGTAGGCGCGGCCTTGGCGCTCTTTGTCGGATGGGTGATTCTCTTGGTCTATTCAACCCTTCACGTCGCTTATCGGGACCATCAACATTTCGTTGCGGCGGCAGCCAAACCTTGCATTTCAACACAGGCGCAAACTAGTACTAATCCACATAGTGGTGGCCCGCAGCACTCCAAAGGACCGCCTAACATAGAAATCAAGGCTCCTGTGAAACAAGGTGGCAATGGGGATTGCCAAGCTAATGCCGTCGGCGGGAATGCCAGCGTGGAGGGATGTAACAGTGGCCCTCCACCGTTGGAGATTAAATGGTCCGTAAGGGAGCACGAGGGCGGAAATGCCAACTGGAAGTTTGAAAAGATAGTGACCGTCACGCCAAACGTGGAGTGGCACCCTATCTCTTTGGCCGTCTTCTGTGATCAAGAGGTCAAGGATGGAATGCCAGAGGGGGCGTTCATGGGCCTTCAAAAAGGGTTCGACTCGACCAAGAGGACCATCTTCTTGTACTATCCTAATCCGCCTCAGGCTGCAACTATTCCCCTATCGTTCGAGGTTTTTTCCGACAGAGAATTCAAAGTCATTGATGTCAAATTAGCGGCCCCGCCTTCCGGTGGAGAGCAGTAAGAATGTTATCCCAGCCAAGAAAGTGGGTCTTATCGTAATGCGGGAATACCTGTTGACAAGCCCTAATTACTGTATTACAGTAATGGTCATAGGTAACACTCTACGTGCTACTCCCGCGATGGCGGCAGGTATCGAGCGGGATTCTTGGACGGTCAAGGAATTGGTTGAGGCGGCTGTGTGACGTACATCGAAGAACTACGGGATGTGATTAAACGCTTGCATGGCGTTGATTCGACGCACGTAGAAAGCGTCCCAATTAAAGAGACATTCCAAGGTAAGACGGTTTGGGAAGGCATCGTAGAAGTATTCGAGTTGAGGAGTCATCCAAAGGCCCAACGACTCTACGCGTGGGCTTATGAGACAGACAATCCCAAGAGGCCCAAGCATGTGACTGTACTTCACACGGGGCCAGTGACTTCGCCGCTCCTAGCAGTCAGGGCGACTATCGTTCAGGAGTCTAGGGCCGATGAATCAGAAGCCTAGAAAAGTGGGAAGGCCGAAGCTGCCAAAGGGTGAAGCTAAGGGACGCATCGTGCCTGTGCGCTTCAATGCAGACGATCTAAGGGCCATTGAAGCGGCGGCAAAGGTCAAGAAACTTACTCTATCGGAATGGATTCGGAGCACCCTCAACGCGGCAATCGAACGCTAGTTTGTACCAAGAATCTTGTGGGCTTTTCTCAGCACACGCAAATCTTCGTTCGTAAGTTTGGATGGTTCTATGGAATACACTTGCAATCCGATGCCGAATAGTAATAGAAACCATCCCAGTTTCGCCATCCAAGGATACTCAGTGTTGACTACGGCAGCGGGCTTCATATTCTCACTTTGGGGACAGCTGGTTCCTAGCCCGACACCGTGCCCATCAGAACTGAGCCTAAACAGTGCTGTGTCGCCAATGCAAAAAGCGGCAGTTTTATCGCTCTTGTCGCTGGAGGTAACGAGAACAAGGCGCGTGGAGGTGGCTTGAAATGATAGAAACACAAGAAGTGATCCAGCGAGATTCAGAAACGCAGACGTACGAGCAAGCTGAGCCATCGTCATCGTGGTATGACCTCACATTGAAAATCGGAGCCGTTGTGTTGCTTGCGGTAGCCGTTGTTGCCTTATTCTGGCCAATGATTATGCACAAGCACTGAGGAATTAGTCCAGATCGCCAAATTAGGACACTACCGTGGTTACCGGAGCGTGCACTGCTCAATTCTTTCTATGCAGAATAGATTTCGACTAGATCTTTTCCTTGCCCGTCAGCAGCCACTCCAATGATTTATCAAATTCTCGACTAAGAGCGAGAAGCACTTCGGCTCCAATTTCTCCCTGACCATTCTCGACAGTTGACAGATAGCCCTGGCTAACTCCAATCCGGCGAGCCAGCTCCACCTGTGTCGTGTCAAACCCTCTCAGTTCTCTAATCCTCTTTCCAACCACCTTCCAATCGATCGGCACAACGTTCCTTTGGGCATTCTTTCTTGACATGATATATGTGTAGATATAAAATATATCTATGGGTATTAGACCGAAACCGCCATACGAACAGCGCCTGGCATGCAAGCCCTTCCCTTTTACATCGCCATGGCTTCCCATGGCAACGGAAGAAATGTGACTCGGGCTCTCTACAGAATTGGTGGTTCCGTCATTTCACGTGCAATCCCAGGGAGGATTCATGAAGAGGAATATCGTTACTTTTCGCTCCAATGCGAAGCTCGCGCGTCAATTGTGGGGCGAGCCTTCGCGTGTCGCCCTTCGCGGTCTTCGAGAGCTCACCACCCGCTATTCTCTTTCGGTCGCGGCGGGCGATCTGCAGCTCTTGGAGGGTCGATGGTACGTAACACATGCCGGCTTACTTCGTACCGCGGAGCGCAGACGATGCCACGGCATTCGGGCTTCCCTTCAGAAGGATGTATCTGATCCCATCGCAAACCGCTGGGTGTTCAAGGCAACGGTCTACAAAACTCCTAGTTCAAGAGGGTTCGTCGGTTATGGGGATGCGGACCCCTCAAACGTCTCCACCCTTGTGCGGGGCGCCGAGATGCGGATGGCCGAGACCCGTGCGGTCGACCGGGCCCTTCGAAAGGCCTACGGAATTGGGCTCTGCTCTGTTGAAGAGTTGGGATCGTTCTCCGGTCCCCCAAAGCCTGTCAGCATCGCCTCGCCGCGCTCCAATGAGTCTCACGGTTCAAACGGCTCGGGCAATGGCCACCCTCGCCTCCGCGACCAGCTCTGCCTTCTTATCCGAAAATACGAGCTCGATCCCGTCCGAGTTAAACGCTACGCCGCGGATTTCTGCGGAACTGAGGTCCTGCGCGATGCTGGCCGGGACTTGGTCGAGTCCTTTATTACCACTTTGGCCGACCAGGCAGCCAAGGACCGCGACGGCCTGATTTGCAAACTTAACAGCTATGGGGTCGCCGAGGCGGTGAAATCATGAAGCGACATATCCCCGGCCTCCATGCCGAGTCCAAGAACTCTGAGGATTTCCTCGAAGGATTGTTCCTGGCTCGCGTGGACCACGTGAATTACAGGTGGCATCCTCAAAAGCCGTGTTACCTGCTCCGCTTTGCCGTCCTCGAACCGGAGGAATTTCGCTCCCGCCATATTTCGGGGCGGCTTTATTGCACTCCGAAGGCTCTCTGGAGACTTAACTGGTTCCTTCGCGACTTCGGATACGACACAGACCTGCTCGGCCGAGACGAAGTGGACGAAAAGGCCCTGCTTGGACTTAAGGGTGTAGTTCGTACTTCCCGCAAGACACTATCCGGTCGGAGCTTTCTGAATCTCGATGGATTTGCTCCCTCGGCTGAGTGGGAAAGCCTGTCGGTGGATCGTGGCGAAAGAATCCGTGGTGAGGGAGGCGAATCCGATGACTTACAGCTACACACAGATTAGCCAATACCTTCGTTGTCCGCGGAGCTATCGGTATCGCTATCTCGATGGCTGGCGGGAAAAGGACACACGCGCGGCGATGGTTTTTGGTCGCTGTTTCGAGACCGCGCTCGGCGCCTACTTCCGCGGAGAGGACTCAACCGCAGTGCTCTTCAAAGAATGGGGTGTCTTTCGCGACGCTCCTTTCGAATACAAGAAAGGAGATTCCTGGGATCGCTTGGTCCACCAGGGAGTTCATCTACTGCAGAAGTTCGCACAGGATGATCGCGTTCAAGTTCTCCAGCCTCAACAGAACCTGCAAGTGAAGCTGCTCCGAACCCTGGCCGGAAACAATGAGTTCGTTTCCTACATTGACGCTCTGGGTACGCTGGATGGCAAGGAGTGTTTAATCGATTGGAAGACCACGACCAGTCGATATACCGAAGAGCCTCAAGGATTGCTGACGCTAGACCCTCAGCTCATTTGTTACTCCTGGATCAGCGGTATATCGGACGTAGCGTTCGTTGTGTTCGTGCGAAAGCAGCAGCCTGAGATTCAATATCTGAAAGCTTCAATCTCGGAGGAACAGCGGCGCGAGTTTGGTCGACTGGTCGAGACAACGGTTGGCCAGGTCGAAACCGGTCAGTTTCCCGGCCACAGTGGGATTCGCTTTCCTCAGAACGGCTGTGTCAGCTGTTCGCATCTAGGGCTCTGCTTGAACGACCAACAGTTGATCGACGCCAACCTGATTCGCAAACCAGGAGCGAGCGACCTTGATTGGCTTGACGAGCTTGTGGATTAACGGATTGCCGATGGCACCGAATCTCGATCGGCGCCGGGCTTTGCTCGTCATGGACAAGATCGACGAGATCCTGGCCTGGGAGAAGACGAAGGAACAGGAACGCGACGTGCGCTTTGTCGAGCTTGGGCAGTATCTATGCGAGGTTCGCGCGGGGCAGTACTGGAGGCTAGAGCAACTGAAGTCGTTTGATGAGTTCCTGGCGAAGCGCTTTCCCGAATCGCGCAGGAAGGCCTATTACCTGATGGCCATTCACGAGAATCTAACGAAAGTGCCCAAGCCACAGCTCAAGGCAATCGGTTGGAGCAAGGCGGTAGAGATGGTGAAGGTGGCGCGACGGGAAGGCGAAAACTTCGACTGTGCAACCTGGTTGCACAAAGCGGACGCACTGCCCAAAGAGGAATTCAAACGCGAGGTTGAAAAGCACCTGACAGGTAAAGAGTCAGAACCCTGGGAACTGATCTATTTCAAGGTGTACAAGAGCCAACTAGCGGTGATTGAGCAGGCTCTTGAAACAGCAGGTTTGATGCTCGGAAGCGATAAATCCAGAGGCTACATGCTGGAGATGATTTGCGCGGATTTCCTGGCGGGGGCGAACATCGATACCGGAGATTCAAACGCGTTGATACTTTCTCTCGACCGGCTCTTTGGTCTGCTTCCACAGCTAAAGCAGCAGGAGTTTCTCAGCAAAGTGAATGGAACGTCGTGACTCCTGGTCCCTTGGGACGCCGGCGGTTGCGACTCGAGGCCTCTGCTTACACGAAACTACATCGAAAGATCCTGGAGCGAGACCGATGGCGCTGCCAATATTGCGGCAGCATGCAAAACCTACAGGTTCATCACATTCAGTCCCGTGGCCAGCTCGGTAGCGACACGGAAGGTAACTTGATCACCTTGTGCGCCTCCTGTCATGAAGAGATCCATCTCAGAGTCTCTGGTTGAAAAGCGCCTTAGGCTCTCTCATTGGGAGTGTCCGTTACACCTAAGGCCCCTCACTCTGGTTTTGGTTTTTCCTTTTGCTCCTCTTTCTTGGGCGCTGCCGCCGGACGTTGCGCCTGCTTTTCAGTCGGGGGTGGGCTGGTCGGCTTCCGGGTTTCGGGCTTGGCTGGTTGCTGACGCTCGGCCGGTTTTGGCGGTTGAGCGGCCCGTTCCGGATCCCTCGGGGCCGGTTTAGGCCGCGATGGCGGCGCAGCACGCTCGGCCTCACGTGGCGCAGGCTGAACTGTTTTCCTCGTCGGTTCAGCGGGTCTTGCCAGCGCAGAAGTCGCCGGACGTTCCTCAGAAGGTCGAGGACGATTCGGCTGAGCGTTCGCCGGCGCCTCTCGCATCGCCCCAGGCTGTTCTGTTTTCCTCATCGGTTCGGCAGATTTGGCCGGCGCAGACGCGGCCGGGCGTTCTGCTGGGGGCTGAATATGACTCGGCTGAGCGTTCGGCGGCACCGGTCGCGCAGCTGCAGTTGAGCGAGCGGGGATTGCCGGAGCGATCGGTTTGCCGGCTGCGATGGGCTTTGCCTCCGCAAAGACGGCCGGTCGGCCGTGATTGACGGAAGCAAACTGCTGGTGGTTCTGGGCAGCCGCACGCTGCTGCTGCACCTGCGTGGTCATCGGAGGAATGCGCTGCTCGCGCGTTGCGGCGATTTCCGCAGGAAGAGGTCGCCGAGTGATGCCTCCCGGGCCGTTGTAGCTGACGCGGTTGATCGTTGTGTTGTTGATCGTGACGTTGTTGATAACTGTATTCGTTACCGTGCGGTTGTACACGTGAACGTTGGTGATGGTCACGTTGTTTACGGCGCGGTTGTAATTGAAACGATCGCCGCTCCAGTAACCGCCCTGATAGCCGACGCCTACGTATCCGAATCCATAGTTGATCCCGCCGTAGAAACCGATATGGGGGCCCCAATACCCGTAGTTGTAGCGATACCTACCGCCGTTATATCCCCAGTATCCGGGGGTCCATAGGAAACCTACCTGGGGCGGCTGCGCCCACGCTCCCGGCACCCAGTAGTAGCCCTGAGGAGCATAGCTCCAATATCCCGGGGTCCACAGGTAGCCATCGCCGGGGCAGTCAGGCTGCGAGTATTCCGGCAGTGGCGGCGGGGGATCTGGCGCCTGAAGTACCGGCTGTCCGTAGCTCGTATCCTCGGAGCCGGCATCGTAATCGTTATCGGAATAGTTCTGCTGCTGATCATTCGTGCTGGTCGTCGGCGCTTCGCTCGCGGGAGCCAGGTTAGCTGCAGCCGCTGGATCCTGAGACTGATCGGTTGACTGATCACTCGCCGGCGGCGGACTCTGGGTGCCAGCCTCCTGCGTGCCGTTCTTGTTGCATCCTCCCACTGCAAGGGTCAGTGCGATGAATGCGGCTGCCAATGTGACAAGAGAAGATGCTTTGCTGGTCGTAGGCATAAACGTTGTTCTCCGCGAAGTTAACATGATCGGCCGGGTGACTAAGGATAGCAACGTGGGTTAGAGCTTTTCAATACAGCGGCCAGTGTATGCCCTATTCAAAGATTGGCTGATCTGTCGATTCATTCTTCCACGACGCCACGTTGAATTGCGTGCTTGTGGGATCCGAGGCGAGCATTGACGGAGCACTCGCGTCTGTGTTGGGGTTCCTGATTCTCAGTCCGATTTACTCTGGGCGTGAACAGGGGCCCACGATGCATTGGTTCGCGGGCCTGGGTCCGGGCTCGGTGCCCCACTCTACTAGGAATTCCATCGAAGGGTACTCGAGCGAGACAGATGGCACTGCCAACACTGCGGCTGCATGAGTAACCTCCAGGTTCATCACATCCAGTCCCGTAGCCGGCTTGGCGCCGATACGGAAGGGAACCTCATCACGTTGTGCAATTCATGTCACAGAACGATACATTGCAGGCCTAAGGACTGAGCGTTTTTATGCTCTCTGCGGGTCGTCCAGTCCCTTCTCTAACAGACAGGCTCGCTTGGAAAATCGCCAAGTTCGCTTCGAGCCGGCATATAGCAAACATGTCGGTAAACGGTGTTACATCCTGATTGGGACCTGATCTTAAGCTCAGTTGGGTGTAATCGACCTGTACCTCAATGGGACTTCCGGCCAGTAGTTCTCCAACTTGCTAAAGGTTAAGCTTCAACTATCAATTGGATGGTACATGCGATCCGTCTCTTTTTTCGAGATGATCCCCGGCTCTGAGGATTCTTGCAGATGCCACCGTGGCATGCAAAATGACCCAGTCCTGGCGTGTTGAATTATGTTCAAATTCGAGGGCCGGATGTTTGTGTCTGCTGGCGGGAGACGATGCGGAGAGAAATTATGCGGCAGAAAGCTTTCGCTCTTGCCCTACTCTGTACCTTTATTTTCCTATTCCTGTCTGTACCCCGCGCCCGAGCCACCACCTATTACGTCGATTCCATAGGCGGCAATGACAGTAGCAACGGTACCTCGAGCTCTACTTCCTGGCAGACGATCGCCAAAATCAACAGTTCTACATTCCATCCCGGTGATTCGATTCTGTTCAACAGCGGAGACACTTGGCGGGAACAACTGAACATCACAAACTCCGGATCTGCGGGTAACCCCATCACGATTGGGAGCTACGGAGCTGGAGCGATGCCGATCATAAGCGGCGCTAACCTTGCTACCGGTTGGGCGAGCACAAGCATCGTTTCGGGGGCTTCTTCAACAACGGTGACGCTTTGGTCGGTGAACCAGGCAAGCTCGACAAACCAGGTCTTTGAGGACGGCAAGCGCCTCGCATCATCTACAGCATCCAGTACGATGCCCGCCGGTTCGTTCTATTACGATAGCCGCGGAGGCAGGGTATATGTCAGAACTTTTTCTGATGACAACCCGAACAGTCACACGATGGAGATCAGCAATCGCAATTATGCGATCTACGAAGCCGGCGGCTCAAACTACATCACACTACAGAACCTGCAGGCATCGAGCGCGAGTAGCACCGACGTATATTTCAATGGCAGTGCCTTCATCACTATCTCGAATACGTCTGCAATTAACAGTTTCGGCGAGGGGATTCGTTTTAATGTTGTTTCAAGTTCAACAATTCTATCGAGCACGGCGGCTTGGAACGGATCGAATGGCATCTCGGCAGACGACGCACCAGGTCTGGTCATCAACGGTTGCGTTGCCCATGATAACGCCTCGCTAGCGAACGTGAACTATACGGCTGGTATCAAGATTAATCCAGACTACGCCCCCTATCCCTCGTCAATTAACGTAACGATCGAAAACTCTGAATCGTACACGAATGGCTCCGGGCAAGCCGCGTCCGGCGAGTGGCTCGGCGCCGGCATCTGGGTAGACACCACACAAAGTGGACTACTCATCGAACGCAATCTTGTGTATGCCAACAATCTCATGGGCATTTACCTTGACGCGGACAACAATGCAACTGCTGCGTACAATGTTGTCTTCCGCAACGGGCAGAGCGGTGCCGTAGATGGAGGTGGTATCGCAGTCTACGGTGACGGCCGCACTATCTTGGCGAACTCTGTCTACGGCAACACCGTCTACGGAAATCTAACGGGGGGGATAAAGGTACGTGGGACAAATCTCACGAGCGGTTGCGAGAATAACACGGTAGAGAATAACATCGCCACGGGCAGCGTCTCGGGGCCGAACTTTGCCGTTACGGGGGGATGCGAGAACAGCGGCGCGGACGGTGCGGGAAACACATATGCTTATAACGCTTTTGGTTCGCAATCCTCCAATTTCATCGAGTACGGCGCGAGCAATTATCTTTCCACCTACGCCGTCTTTGACGCGGCCTATGGTACGAGCACCCATTCGGTCGAGGGCGACCCCATGTTCACAAACTTGGGCGCGGACGACTTCACACTCCAGTCAAGTTCCCCAGCCATCGGCGCCGGTTTGAATCTCGGCTCCGCCTACGAGCTGGCTCTCGCGCCTTCCTCCGTCTGGCCCTCGGGTATCGTCACGCTGAATCAAAACACTGGGGGCGCTTCCTGGAATGTGGGAGCTTACGGGAATACCGCAACTGCTGCGCCAGTTGCACCCGCTGCGCCCAAGCCTCCCACGCAATTAATCGCCACGATCCAATGAGTCGACGGTCCGCGTAGTTGCACTCCGCTATACGGAACAAGCCAAATTACGGCAATTTCCGATACGACTTCAACATTGAGACACCTGCGATAGCTCTTAGGACCGGGATTTTCTCGCATCGATCAAGAATGTGCCTGAGAAACACAAACCTTCTCTCCCACGAGCCCGCCCGTACCGCAGACCGCTCAAACTGGGGTGCTGCATAGCCAGTCTCCAGAAGCTCCATGTTTTTGGAAACAAAGAGCCGATCCATTTCGGCCGAAGAAAACACCCTTGCGAGAGAACACTTCCTATGCAGCGGACGAATATAGGGAAGCGCCGGGACTTTGCGGTAGTACGTCCAGTTACCTATACGCATGCCGTGATTTTCAAATGGAAACCACACTTGGGGCACAGAAACCACAACAACCCCTCCTGGCCTGCAGACTCGCACAATCTCGCGCGCAGTTGCGTCGAGATCCGCGACGTGCTCCAGGACCTCAAAGCTAGTTATGAGTGAGAAGAATTCGCTCGGGAGATCCATCTTGGCCGCGGACATTGACAAAATTTTGAAGTTCCATTTGTCGCTAGCGTGTTCGCGGAAGTCCTCCAAACACCTCTCCTCCACGTCTATACCCACTACCTCGTCAAAGCTCGTCGCAACCAGTTCCGTAATAAACCCGTTTCCGCAACCCACGTCCAAGTATCGCCGTTTTCCCGAACCGGAACGAACGGAGCCAACGTTTCTGAGAGCGAAGCTTGCCAGTTTCTGAGCTGTTCGCCGGGCATGACGAGGCGCAGTCCCGCCAAGTACCGGTGGTTTCTGAACCTGCATCGCGAGTAAAGCTTCTTCTTGGATGACTGTCCCCTAACTGACCTAAAGCGCCCTTGATACTGTCTGAGCTTCACTTATGAACGGTTCGTCCTCCGGGTGCGCTTTCCCGCAAGCTCTCGCATTTCTGGCGTGTTCCGCTTGGAACTTGGGACGAGTTGAACGATGAGGGAATGGAAAGTGCGCAGCAGCCATGCGGCTTTTGTAGCAGACGTTCTTTACTGGAAAATGAAAATCACCAGAAAATATAAAATTATCTTGCCCACACCTCACGCCGCACCGGGTCACTAACGCATTCTTCGCCGGTGTAACTGCACCTGGAGTCGGGCCCACTTAGTAGGACCGGCCCAACGGTCCTCCGTGAGGCTCACCGGGGACCTTAGATCTTGGTGTCGGCGTGTTGAGCTGGTGACCAAGAAATCCCTCCAAATCTTACCAATCCGATTCAACCCTAATTCTGAAGCGATTCTGCGTACAGCAGCCCGAGCAATCTGCGTCGTGGCAAAAAACAAGCTTATTAAGAAGCTACGCACTGTTGGAGAGTAGATGTGTAGCCGGACGGTCTCGCGTGTTTCACATCCTTGACGGTGGTTGTACTCCTGACTGCCATCGCCCAGATCAACCTGTTGAACTCCAGCTTCAGCGAGGCTTTCGAGCGCCCATGCTGTAAGTAACGATCCGACGGAGAAGCGCGCGAAGCTACTACGGTAGCCCGCGTATTGGCAATAAAACGTATCCTTGTAGAGCTGACCGATCAAGAAGGCGCAGGGTAGATCGTCGACGTATAGAACGTAGATGCGAAGCCATCCTTGTTTTGCAAAAAATTTGAAACCCTCGCGGACCCTAAGAGTATTCAGGAGTCCGTAGCCCAAGGGGTATTGCCAGGTCGCCGCCGCAGTCGCAATGGCATCGCGAACTCCGCCGTCCAGTTCGGCAGGATCGGAAAAACATTTGAAACGCGTCTTGGTTGGAAACGCTCGTTGCAGATTACGTGATTTCCTTCTGACCTCGCGCAAGATTTTCCCCGAAAAGACCGGAGCACGTTTCCCGTCGCGAGCGGTCAAGGACAGCACGGGATCATAGATGGTGTGACCCAAGCGCTGTTTAAATCCGAGCTTTGGCACTTGATGAACTTGCGTCAAGAGCTCTGAGTTTATCGGCAAGCGTTGAAAGCACAGGAAATCTACCTTTTCGCATTTTATGGCCATTGAAAGCTGCAGAGCGATGAGCTTATCGATCGCAGCCGATTGCCCACCAACCCGCCCGCCGTTCACGATTTCAAGAATCCTTGCGGTAGGACCGGGAATGCTGACGAATGACACTACGGCCGAGGCTTTTCTTTTTGTCAGCAAACCCACAAGCATCGCCTGGGCGATCCCTGCTTCGCAGACTGTGATTACATAAGGACGCACAATGGTCGGATCGGTTCTAAGATTATGCAAGTAATAGTCGATATCAGTGTCTAGGGAATGAGTCCAGTTTTGCCACACGGGCCTCAGATCCTCAATAGCCTTCGTGGTGGTCGCAATGTGGACAGAAAACTTTTCAGTTGCCAGCTCGGCGTTACGCGAGTTCAAATTGGGCACCCGGCCACATGAAATGTTGGTGCGAAGCTTTCAATTGTTTTCTAGTTACTCGACTTACGGCCAAGGTAGAAAAACCTTCTTGCTAACGTGGGGCGCCATGCGAAGACCTTGTCCATTAATTCGCTGAAGCGATAGCTCGATATTCTTCCTTGGGGAACGGCCCCTGTGACTCTGGTTGTTTCAAAGCCATGATGAGTCATTAGTTCTCGAAATGCGGATGTAGTCACAGTGTGAATATGCCCGACCGGAGTCTCTTGCCGTTTCTTGTACCAGGGGTGGACGCCCGGTAGAATCTCTTGCGACACTTCAACGTCGCGAGGTTGATAGCCCAGTAGCATCCCAATGCGATTGTGCCAACTGGCCAAGTTGGGTAAGGAAATGAGAGCGTAGCCTCCTACGCGTGTCACGCGACCTATTTCTCGCAATGCTTCGTCATAGGTGGGCAGATAATCCAGCATCCCGAAGGAAATTATGAGATCGAAGTATGAATCTGGAAACGGTAACGCAAACTGCGACACATCGACATGATGTGTCCGAACTTTCTTTTGGCGAGCCTCCTCGAGAGCTTGTTCGTCCTTGTCAATACCGTGTATTTCAGCAATGTGGAGAGCTTGCCCGACAAATGCGGCCAAACCGCCAAACCCGCAACCAATGTCGAGCATACGATTCAGAGGGGTCAGCCTTAGCGGTTCGATGGCACAAGTTAGGTCTCCCAACATGTGAGCCGTAGCACTTCTTCCAAGATCGGACTGCGTGATAAAGTTACCGTTATCAGAGGTTTGATCCAAACCGTCCTCCTCAGTATTTTGGACGCCGGTAGCTTCTTGTAATCGGTGCCGACGCGAGGGCATAGCGCGCCCGAGTACGCCACAACATCCTACGGTGTCGTTGGCGGGCGCGGATTAACTGCGTCCCGGAAGCCACTTTGCTGTGGTCGTGGAGGATCTGCTTTCAGACTTGTCCACTCACGGCCCGGCGGATACCCAGGAATACCCGCAGAGGCTCAGCATCCAATTTTGGACATCAATTGGCTTTTCGTTGACCCCGTTGAGGATCTCGCCCAGACCGCTCTAATCCGCAGCTGCGGCGCGCACTGGCGGGTTCCCGGAGTTGGGGACAGCTGTGCGTAGCTGACTTTCGATCCACTGGTACGTCACTTCCAGGCCGGCCTCTAACGAAATCGAGGGTTCCCAGCCCAGAACTTTATTCAGGCGAGTATTGTCACTGTTACGGCCACGGACACCCTGCGGCTTAGTTAAGTCGTGGCGCTTCATCAACCGCTTTTTCGCAATCTCGGATACAAGGTCGACCAGTTCATTGATCGTGACCAGTCGATCCGTACCCAGATTCAAGGGATCGTGGTAATCCGATGCCATGAGGCGGACTAGACCTTCAACGCAATCGTCAATGTACATGAACGACCTGGTTTGCTCACCATCACCCCAAATCTCGATTTCCCCTTTGTCCCGGGCCAAAGCAACCTTCCGGGATATTGCGGCGGGCGCTTTCTCTTTGCCGCCGTCAAATGTGCCGAGAGGACCGTAGACATTATGAAAACGAACACAGTAGGTTTGTAAGCGATAGTCGTGCCGATAGTACTTACAGAGCTCTTCTGCAAAAAGCTTTTCCCAGCCATACCCGGGCTCAGGATCGGCCGGATAAGCATCTTCTTCGACTAACGGTGTCACATCGGGACTAAGCTGTTTGCTTTGCGCATACACACATGCCGAGGACGAGAACAAGAAACGTTTGACCGCATTTTGCCGACTCGCTTCCAGCATGTTGACGTTGATTAGGATGTTGTTACGGGAGATACCCGCTAGATAGGCGGTAATGTAGCCGATGCCTCCCATATCCGCGGCTAGGTTATAAACCTGGTCGATTCCACCTTGCGTGGCCCGCAAACAGTTCTCGTATTCTCTAAGATCGAGAACATCAAATTCGTCTGCGGCAGAAGGTTCGTATTCGGGTTCCTTTATGTCCGCACCTCGGACCCAATGTCCGTCCGATTTGAGTCTTTTCACCAGATGGTGACCGATAAAGCCACCGGCTCCGGTTACAAGAATTCTAGAATTGGCCATGTTCGTATTGCTCCTTTTTTGGTGGATTAGGAATCGTAACCGCGACTTCGAGATGTGACAGGCCCGGCCGAGAATTCGACCTACGAATGCGTGGTTTTGCTGTCTCGAAACCGGAAGCATTTCCGCAAGAGGCCGGATCGTCTGAAATCTTGCGCAAGGAATATTTGAGCGCCTTCCCGCACGCCAACCTCCATCTCAAACTATTTGAAGCTCTTCAGACCCAAGGCTTCCAGGGAGGCCTTCCAGACGAACTCTGAACCGTAGATCAAATACCGCCGCCAAAGCCGTCGAGGCTCTTGGCAGAGACGAAACAACCACTCAAACCCACGTTCTCGGATCCAGAATGGAGCTTGATTGACTCTTCCTGTCAGTAGGTCAAACGCGGCGCCAATGCCAATCATCACAGGCACCCGCAGCGAATCCCGATGCTCGTGCATCCACCGTTCCTGCTTAGGAGTGCTTAACCCGATCCAAAGAACGTCGGGTGCTGCGTCATGAATGAGAGTGGCAACCTCTGCATCTTCCGTGGTTGTCAGCGAACGGAACGGTGGCGAGTGAGTACCCGCAATACAAATTCCGTATTGCCTCCGCAGAGACTCGGCGAAGCTCTGAGCGACGCCTGGGGCGCCTCCGTAAAAGAAGTGGCGATACTTCGCCTCTGTGGCTCGGCAAAAGCTCTCAGCGAGTTCGGGGCCGTATACTCGCCGTTTCAATACGAACCCGCGTCTGCGGGCGAGCCAAACGAGAGGCATGCCATCGGGAACGACTAGGTCGGCCTCGTTCAAAATCTGTTTGAACACAGTATCGTGTTGAGCTTCAACAACTCCATGCATACCGGTGACCGCAACGAAGCGACTCGCTGACCGTTTCCCGATCCAGCGTTCCATCAAAGCTATGACTTCGGGGATTTGGACGGCATTTACGCCCACGCCGAGCACCGTGTATCGATCGGGGGGCTTGTTTTGTTCAAGGCGCCCCAAACTCAGCAGTTCAGACATCCTGGCTAGGCAAGCTCCCGACTAGAGAGTGCGACAATTGCACTTTTTCAATTCCGCCATTTTTCGATTAGCTCGACGTTTCGGCCCAAGTCGCGCCCAGAACTTCTGTTGACTCGCTGGGACGGCCCATTGCGGAGTCATAGGCCGCCATCAGGATGCGGTAGTTTTGTTTGGATGTGTACTTCGTCATGTATTCGAGTCGAGCAGCTCGTCCCAGAGTCTGCAGTTCTGCCGGATGGGTCCAAGCCCAGTCCACTTTGGCCGCTAGATCGTCAGAATCGCCGGGGGCGAAGTGCAGACCTGTACAGTTGTCAGTGACGAGCTCTTGCATCGCTCCGAGGCGGGAACAGATCACTGGGATGCCACAAGCGAACGCCTCCACAATCGTCAGACCGAATGTCTCATACCACTCGCTCGGGAAGACTAGGAACCTGGCACTCTTTAGCGCTTCCATGGTCTTCGCGTGAGGTAATGACCCTTCAAACCTGACATGAGACATCCCGAGTCGCGTCACAGTCGCTTCCAATTCCGCGCGCAAAGGCCCGTCGCCGACGACTACAAGTGGAATCCGTCTTTCCAACTTTGACCAGGCTTTGATTAGAGTTCGCAATCCCTTGTCAACGGTGAGCCTTCCTGCGAAAACTGCATAATCACCGGCACCCTCGCGTTCACCGGGATCGGGATCAGCGAAGTTTGGTTTGACCAACACCTTTTCAGGATTGACACCCACTGAAATAAACTTTCGGCGCACGAAATCGGTGGGGGTGATGTAGCAACCGATCATTTGTTTCCAGGTCCCCCATTTCCTATGGAGCGCCAGAGACAAAGCTAAAACAGCTGTCGTCGCGCGAGAGTTGCGGTAACAGCCGTGCTTCACGCCTTGCCACAGACTTCGCTCCACGCATTCCTCACATATGCCACCATCGCGGAAAAAGGTTGCGGACGGGCAAATCAAGCGGTAGTTGTGCACAGTCTGGACTACCGGAACCTGAGCTTCGAAACAAGCGTAATATGCAGACGGTGAGATGAGAGGAAAGATGTTGTGGAAATGAGCGACATTCGGTTTTTCTCGTTCAAGAAGGGCACGCACCTGTCGATAGGAATCACGCGCCCAAATGGTCTTCGAGCCTATCGCAACTCGCGCAAGAAGTCTGGTCTGGTCAAATTCCGCATTATGCCGGAAATACGTAGAAACTTGGTGCCCAGCGGCGCTGAGAAGTGTCTGTTCGCTTCGAACAACCACGTCCTCACCGCCGGGTTGCTGGTAGGAATTATGAACAAGAAGTATCTTCACGTGCGCTTCACAAGAATCCCGAATCGCGCGTCCTTGTTCTCTTCCATGACCACAGCGGAGAACACTGGTTTCACTTTCAGTGCAAAATCACGAAACGCATCATTTAATCCCACGTCGTCCGCAACTATTGCAGCTGGACGACGCAGAGCCGGCCAGACGGTCTTAAATTCAAGACTCATGTTGCGATACGTGTGGAGACTGTCGTGAACGAACACATCTACTTGCCCGATTGAAGACAACAGATTGGGAAGAACTCGTTTGGCAGGTCCCCGATGGAGGCGCCAGCGGTCTCTTAGCTCTGTCGGTATGAACGCGCCCACGTTCTGGTCAGCGTTCCTTGCCAGGGGGGGGAGATCAATGCTGTGAAGGTGTCCATTGCGATTGACAGCCAGAGCCTGAAGCGTGAACGCGCTTGTCACGCCATAGGCGACACCAGTCTCTACAACCTCGTTCGGCAAGAGCAGGCGGCACATTACATAAATCGCCTTCGCAAGAGAAAAATCTCCATTGTGGCCGGAATCGAATGGTCCAGAGTGGTTTGACGTCTTTATCTTCTTCGTCACTCTTTCCTCAATTTGCCGGAGTTCGCTCTCCCCAAGAGTCTCCATCACAGCTTCGGACGATACGTCCAACGCCCGGGTCAACCCATCCATTAGAGTTACCGTGTCGCAAGGCGAGCACACCATGCGTCCACGTTCGCTGTTCACGTCAACAACTGCTGTCACACGGTCGAGGAATTCAACCGGCCGCGTTGGGAGTAGAGACAGAAGTCTTATCGCTTTTGAAGCCGGCATGCCTCAACCTCTCATGGTCTATTTACGGGCGTGAGTGTGTTCGAGGCGAAACTAGCTCGGGTTGAAATCCGGAAAATAACAACCTCGAATCAATTTCTTCCAGTACCTAAGCCCAGCTGCGGTGCCGCGAAGAGCGGTCAACGCGAGTTTCTTGCCTAAGGGATTCTGCATTTCTCTCAAGACGCGACTGTACTGGGGGAGAATTGAATTCTGTTCCGCTTTTTGTTTTTGAGAATGCGCCGAAGACTTGCTCAGGGAATGCCAACGGAAGTCAGCGAGCACGGACGGGATATGACGAAAGTGGTACCCCTTATCTGCAAGTCTCATAAAAAACTCGTAGTCCATAGCATATTGGAGCTCTGTATCAAGCCAGTTGCCTTGGTCAAACACGCGACGACCGAAGAAGGTTGAGACGGTCGCAATATACAATACGTGATGGTAGGACAGGATGAAGCGATTGAAGTCGATCTCTCGACGAATGCGCTTTACGCGACCTTTTTCGTTCATCCATGTATAATCACCGTAGATTATGTCTGCTTCCTTGTGCCCTGCGAATTCCCGTGAAATCCTGTCGAAGCAGCCCGGCCGATAGCGGTCATCCGAATTAAGCCATCCGACGATGTTCCCCGTTGCCATCCGGAAGCCCTTGTTTAGTGCGTCGCTCTGACCCTCATCAGGCTCGGAGTTCCAGTACAAGTGTTTCCATTCTGGCTTCCCAGAATATCGTCGGAGAATGTCGACCGTATTATCGGTAGAGGCGCCGTCCAGAACGATGTGCTCAACCGATGGATAGTTCTGCTCCTTCACGCTAAGAAGCGCCTCCTCGATAAATGCAGCTTGGTTGAATGATGGAGTGACGATTGAGATTCTGGGAAGCATTGGTTGATTAAAAACGGCTATTTCATTTTGAGATATTTGCCGTACTTGCGAAGCAATTTCTCATCTACCAGCTAGGCGGGGCGAGAGCGGATTGCGACACGTTGAATCCCCTATTTTGCATAGTCGGAAGAATTGCGGCAAGGGACCAGAAAGTTATCCCGAGAGCCCCAGATTCGATGGATGCCCCAATGAATCCGTACATCAGGGTAGCCAAGAAGAGCACCGCGAGTTCGAAGGAACATGGTGCACCTTGGCGGAACGCACGTATCGCATAAGCTGACATCGCGATACACAAGATGAAGAGAATTGTGAGCGCAACAAGTCCCCCTCCGAGAAACGTCTCGACAAACATTGAGTGTGCCGTCCCAAGTTCAGAGTTGTACTGAGGGGCGTATACTCTCGAGGCGGCATAATATCCAAGGCCGAGCCAAGGGGATTTCTCGAGGGTCACGTTGGACAGATAGGCCCAGAGACCAAGGCGATCACTCAGAGTCAAAATACTCTCGGGGTCACGGTATTGCTTCAAGTTGGAGACCATGCCAAAACCGACCAGTAGCGCGAGGGCGATCCCAAATACATATGCGAACCGGCGAAAAGACTTCGGACTACCCTGTTTTAGGAGAGCCAGCAAGGCCATCGCGAAGAGAATCAAGTAAACTGTGCGCGAAAGTGAAACGACGATGAGAGTGCATGAGAGTATAAAAAAGAGTAAATAAAGCGGTTTCGACATCTTGGGAACCTTCGCAATCAATAGCACCAAGGTGAACAGGGCAACAACTTCAGTCGATGCAATGTAGTCACCCCGCAAGCGAAGGGCCCCCGTTTCAGTCGTGACGATCACCAAATCCGGAAAGGCAAAGCACGCGACAGCAATCGCCACACATAGAATGGCGCTCGCTTGGAATAATTGTCTCAAGAAAGATTCCACGCCATAGCGCTCAACAAAGATCGTCGTGAACATCAGCGAAATAAACATCTGATAAACCATAAAGCCAGTAAGGGCCGGTGCATCAGATACGAAGATAGACAGGCCGAGTACCGCTACCAGCCCTATGCCCAACTTCTGTGGTAGGCGCAGCCCCATGGACTCGTGCTTTTCTTGGAAGTTGAACCGCATCTGGTAAAAGACCCAAAGTCCAGCAACAACCCAAACAAGAACGTGCAGAATAACGACGGCATCTATGTCGCCTCGGAGTGAGGCCAAGGCGTCTCGTTCCCTGAATCTTGGCGGGCCGGAGAAAAGGAGAAGGAACAGCGCCCCACCCACGATCGGGAGCCGACCGTCGCCACGTTCCAAGTTGGCTGAGGATCTTAGTGAAGCGACCGTAGTCATTGTTCTCTTAGGAAGAACACGTTTTGGAATCTGTTATGGTGCTCTTTCGTAAAAGGAATGACCGTGCCTCTGGAACATACATGGGGCAAGTATCCGAGAACTATCATCCGGTTCAGCATTCGTTCGATGCTAGATCCGAGGACACGCAACATAGGCTCATACAACTCCAGCATAACAAGTCTCGGCGGGCACTCCCGGAGCAAGCCTGTGGCGCCTTCGATTACTTGCTCTTCAGCGCCCTCGACATCTACCTTTAGCACATCGATTCGCGGGACATGTTCGGTCCGACAGTACTCATCCAGGCCAGTCATAGGTACCCGGATCCGTTCCTGAAGTGGCTTTCTACCCGTCTCCACAAGAGAGGAGTACGCTCCGTCACGGGCAACGGCAAAGTCTACTTCTTTCTTTACGGCACCCACTGCCTGCTGGCATGCGACCACGTTTTGCACATTGTTGAGCATCAGGTTTGTGGCCAACATCTGATAATTCAGCGGGACGGGCTCGAAGGAATAAACAGTGCCACGATTTGCCGCCCTGGAAAAAAGCAATGTGTAATAGCCGATGTTGGCACCAACGTCGAAGCAAATATCAGTTTCTCGAATGTTCCCGCGGATGTAGGCCGATTCTTCTTCTTCGTATCTTTGAAAAAAGTAGATTTGACGGCCGACATCTTCGTTCGCGAAAACCACAAGTCGATAATCATCAATCCGTTTTTGTCGAACAACGAGTCCCCCATCCCAGCGTCTTGCGAATAGCCGGAGGTCGGTGCGTAGCTCGCCGAATTCCTGTGCAACAGCGGTCCCGCTGTGCGCTAGGCGCCGCGACCATTTCTGCAAGCCTGGGATATGCGCGGGGTCTTTTTCGATGGCCATTGTCAGAAGCTACTATTCGGATTCAGATTGCATGAGCAACAACCCGACACGAACTTTCCTAGCCTGGAAGAGTCCGAGGCGCGAATCCACGAGGTGCACTCTTCGTCGCCTTCCAGAGAAGCTGTTTTACGCGGCCCGGGCGCAAGACTTCGTCCAATGCGCGGCGAAAAAGCGGCCGCGGAAGAAGGATGGAACACCGCCAAAACCATCTAAGCGCCGGGTGGAGCTTAAGGAATCCTTCGGACTGGACAAACTTTCGGTAGGCGAGCAGCGCCTTACCCCTTGTCTGCAGCCGTGTCTGCATGTAGGTCCTAGCTAAGGTCCCCAGGTGCTGATCGAACTCGAGAGAGACTTCGCCCAGCCGAGGATGGATCCGTCCCAAATATTCCTTCCGGAGTTCCCAGAGCATCTTGTTGAGATACAAGTCGCGTTCCAAAGATTCCACAGTGACCTTAGCTGTGTTCGTAACATTCCTTCCATGCTCACGATAATCGGTAAGTGGAACATTTATCCCAATGATGGGTGTCATCAGAGGAGCAAGGACCAGAATCACGCCATCTGCACCGCTCTTGAATTTCTCTGGTAACGGAAAAATTGAGTTGCTAATTTCTCTTCTCAAGCACAAACCGGAGCCGAAGCTCAACCCGGGCGGAAAATCCCCGTGCCGAACCACGTGAGGACCAAACCAACCGGAAGGATGATCAACGAACAAGGGCTTAAGCCCATGGCGGTTCCCGGCTGCGTCGATCAGGAACATCCGATGCCCCAGAAATCCACTTCCCGGATTGGACCGAAAAGCTCCGACGACCATCTCAAGTTTCTCCGGCAGAAACCGATCATCCGCATCTAAGAGGCACACTATCTGGCCCTTACTTTCGCGGTAAGCGACATTCAATGCCGAGGAAACGCCTCCATTTTTCTTCCGTACGAGCTTGATGCGAGCGTCGTTCTGGGCATAACGTCTTACTACGTCGCAGGACTCGTCTGTCGAACCGTCGTCGCACACGATCATTTCAAACTTAGTGTAGGTTTGAGCCAGTGCACTCTCGATCGCTTCGCTCAGATAATGCGCATAGTTATAGTTCGCTGTTAATAGCGAAATCAGAGGCTTCTCGGACAGCGGTGTCAGCTCGACTGGCTTGAGCAGTTGTGCAATTTCCTCAATCTCTTGGTTGATCACAAACTTAATTCCTTTCGGTGAAGGCACGGTATTTTAGAACAAACATTTCTCAATTCGAGGTCGGGTTGAGGAAAATGCAGGCTCTTCGTTCCTGTCACAGCCTAATGCGCCGCGCACAACGTTGGAAGTTGCGAAGGAGTCGACAATCAATCTCAGCCCAACCTCTCGTCTGTTTTCAAGATACAAGCAGGGTCTAGCCAACAATAGTTCTCCATTTCATTTTCGTCTAGAGAGCGAACAGTGGCCTCTCGCTATGCACTTCTTTGTAGACCTTTCCCATAATGGCCGACCAACTCCGAGATGTGCATCCCCATTGATTTCAGCATGAGTTTATTATTCCAGAATTGAGACAGCTCATTCTTGTCATCAGCAAATTTTGTAAGAAGTCCGATGAGCTCCTCGTGGCTTCCAGCCTTAAATTCAAATGCGGAGTCGGATGCGATTTCCCTCGCGCCACCAAGGTGCGACGCAATAATTGGTACTCCGTTACAAACGAATTCAATGGCCACCTGCGGAAGACAGTCTTCCCAAAGCACGGGGACTACGCCTAAATCAACTTGCCGAAGCATCTCAGCCAATTGTCGATGCGTGTAGCCATTCTTAATAGTCAAACCGCTTACCTTTCTCGCAAGCAGTGAAAGCCGGTTTCTGATTCTTCGAGTTATTCCCCGCGCAGCAATGAGAATTCGCAACTTCAGTAATAACTGGTCAGGGCATTGCTCTAAGGTGCTGATCAAAAATTCAAACCCTTTGACTTTATTAGCGTACCCAAGAAATGCCACATTGAGAGGCGCATCGACTGCTGCATTGCTGATCACTGCGTTGGACATTTCGTAAACCTTCGTTCCAATATAACTGACGCGTAACTTGTCGCTAGGCAAACCGGCGGCCTCCGCTATCGTTTTTACCCGCTGGGACACGCATAAAATAACATCAAAACTTTCCTCGATGATTTCGGCGAACTTACTTTCGCGAGTCCTAAAATATGGTTCCAGCTCCTCGCGGTGCATTTTGGTTTTGGCCTCAAAAGCGAGCGCTTCCCCGAAGTGGCGCCTTACAAAGGTCAGTACCCGGAGTATTTTTGATACGCGAGAGCCTTTTCTTATTACTTTCTGGAGGAAAACAGTTTGCGGCAATATTCGCGTTCCAAAAATGGCGTCAAATACTATCTGATTACTCACGCAATCACTGGCCCTCGTGTCGTGACTTGCAAGATCTTGTCGACCTAAACACGCAACACACGCTTTGCCGCTTTCCTTCCCATCGCAATTTAAGGAATTATTCTTCCATAAATATACTTGCGGACACATTGGGTAGTAATTGTGCAAGGACAAAATGAAACGTGTCTTGCGAAATTGTTTGCGTAACAACGGAAGAATGACGGCAGGCAGTCCTTCCAGATTATTGAAGTGGATGACGTCATATGGACCGTTGGCGCCGATGAAATCGATAAGTGTCTTTGCAGTTTTGCTATCTGTTGGACCACCACCGGATAATTGATTTGCAAAAAACGAAGCATATGTTGGTGCAGGAACAGGAGAATTGACAAGCTCAAAGGCAGGCATTCGATCCTCAATGGTACGATCACTCCTGATATATGGATCTCCGCCCAATACATCGAAAGCAAGGCCAGAAGAGAGCGCGTGAACTTCCCAGTTGTTTTCTTGCAAGCTCAGTATGCAGTTGTCCTGATAAACGGAGACACCACCACCGCGATTCGCCGGATCAAACGGAGGTGCCCAGTTATAAAACAAGATCTTGGGGGAATGGTTAGTTTCGTACAATGAAAGTCACTACGACAGCGGCGACCGATCGAGCTGATCGGCTTCTTCGCTGGTCCGAATGTGTGCCGAAACGCGACGATCGGCGCCCGTGCTTTTGAGTTTAGGTTTGGCCTTCCGGAGATAAATCACGTGCCTGTTAGCATCGACATGAATCTGAGCAATTGCGGCGGAGTGCCGGATACAAAGCATATCGATCATCGCGGTTACATTCGGCAAGTCGTCACCGTAGTCATGAAAAGCAATCACACCACCCGGCGAAAGCTTCTCCCACACGAGGCAAAAGTCGTTCATGACGTACTCATCCGAGTGGTTGCCATCGATGAAACCAAAACATACCGCCTCGGCAGGCAACTCGATCTCCTTGGAGTCGCCCTCGATAACGACGATGTTAGGAAGGCCAGCCGTCACCTGATCGAAGACCTGCCTCTGACTGTTGTCTTTCAAGATCGCCTGGTATATCTGAGCCATAATCCGTCCGTCAGAGTTCTGGGTCTGGTCAAACTGGATGTCGAAGCAATCGATTGTGTAGACTTTTTTCTGTAAACCTTTCTTTTGGAGGAACTTGGCCAACTTATAGGTTCCGCCGCCGCGAAATGCGCCTATTTCGACAATGTCACCGGAGACACTCGACAAATCCCTCGAACGGAAAAAATCGATGAGAGCTTCGTAACCAACAAGATCGGTCCCTGGCGGGGGGGGCGGAAACCCATATCTTAATCGAAATCGAAGATCGCGGCTCCAAGACCACGCCGGTTGGAGCGCTGATTTCAGCGGCGCAGGCATCGCGCGTCGAATTGACGCAACCGCACGGACCGTTCCCTCTGAGATGTTCATGACGAGATGCCCAAGGGATTTATGTTTGAGATCCATGTCCAAGCAAAGTAGCCCAGTGTGACTACGGTTTCGCTGATGACCACTGCGGTTGCCATTCCGGGGGCTTGCCACCGCGGAGCCAACAGGACAGCCAACGTAATGTTAATCAGGCCCGCGACCAAAACGATAGCCAAAACCCTTTTTTCGTGGCCAAACGGAAACAAGAGCTGCACCCCCAGCACGTTGCTGATGGCAATTAACACCGGGAGCGGCGACATTATTGCAATCACGGCCGCCGAAGGCGTGTACTTTGGGCCCAATACGATTTTCACAATCAACGGAGCTCCCACGAACAACAAGACTGACAAGATCAAACTGCCACCTCCCGTCAGCGCCAGCATCCTCCTCGCCCAAAGGAGGGTTTGGGCTCGAGATTCCCGAGCTAGTCTGCTAAAGCGTGGGTAGACAGCCTGAGAAAGGGGGCCGAGCAACCCCGCGCAGGCAGTAACGATTTTCTCAGCGGCGCTGTAATACCCCACTGCAACTGCGTTTGTCAGCAGGCCCAAAACAAACGCATTTCCCGAGGTGTACAAACTAATTGCTGCGGTTGTGAAGAAGAACGGGGTGCTGTCTGATATCTCCCTGAGGACTCCGCGCCAAGACGGCACGGAGAGGTGCAACTGAAAGATTTTGAACGCCGCAATAGCGCCGATGAGCCCCGCGCAGAGTGTTTGCGAGCCAAGCACGACCGCATACACAAGAAAATCACGAGGTTGTCGAACGAAAAGGAAAATTGCCAGAGCACCCAGGGTACGTACTCCAAGGTTCGTAAGGGAGATGACACTCATGCGCTCCAGTCCCTGAAAAAGCCAGGTGGGGAAAAGCACGCTAGCAACGACTGAGCTGTACAGGACAAGGAGCAGAATTACCACTCCGTGCAGTTTGGGTACCACTCGAAGAAGAATTACTAAGATCGCGGCGGTTGCAGCGCAAAGCAGAGCTTTGGCTCCCCAGACGTTGGCCGCAGTCTGGTTTATAGTCTCGGGGTCTCGCCGTTGTACAGCAACTTTTCGCGTTGCTGACCAGTCGAAACCGTAGTTGACGACGAGCGCGAAATACGCCATTAAGCCCTGTCCAAAAGCGACTAGCCCAAACTTTTCGGGTCCGAGCACTCGGACGAGATACGGAACGGTTGCTAGAGGCAGCACGTAGTTGCCAAACTGGAGCACGTAGAGCGAGACGACGTTGCGCCCGATCGAGCTATTCAATCTTTTCCGAGCGAACGCTGCTACGTTGACTAGACTGGCCACCAAATCCTCTCTTATGCACTCGCCGCGAGCGGTCGAGTTTCGGCCGATCGGCGCGTGTTCTCGCGGGACGCCGCTCCGACATAAAGTCCATCGCGGATCGAGTCGGCGATTCCCTGGAATGACCACTTAGCGTAGCGACCCATCATGACGATATCGCTTGCTTCCAACTGATTCAGCGCTTGGGCGCGCCACTTCGAGCCGGGCCACGACCACGTGTAGGCCACATCGATCCACGTGGGATCGACCGCTTCGGCTTCACGGATAAAACCCCAGTCCTGTAGTTCACGAACTACGGCATCGGCGTACGCCTGGATGTCCTGATCATTGGGCTTTTGACCACCTGGATAAGCCCGCTCCACATAAATGCTTACCCTAGCGGTGCTCCCTTGTGAGGATCGCGGGAGGAAGCTTGAATCGACGTTGTCGTAGAAACCGACTCGATGGAAACCTGCGTTGGTCTTGGGCAGATAAATCCAGTGGTCGAGTGGACACTTCGGGCCTCGAATCGCTCCCACGTTGAGGACGAGCACCGAGCTATATGGGTCGGCATCGTCCTGCAAATTTAGGCCGGCCGAAGCTAGCATTTTGTTCAACGGCAGGGTTGAAATCAACGAGCCATAAGAAACTGACGAGCCATCCTCGAATGCCAAGGTCTTGGCCTGAACATCAACTCTAACGACTCGCTTGTTATAACGGATGTCACATTGATCTACGAGCCGAAGCGAAAGAGTGTTCAGTCCTTGCTCCGGATATAGGAACGTGGCATTGTACCCAACCGGAGGGGTGCGCTCTGATGCGCCTCGAATTGCGAGCGTCGCGTCGACGGGCGTCTTGTATCCATCCTGGGGCGCAATGCGAGTCCACAATCCCGCTGTGTACAATTCGTGGAACGGGCCGAAAAACAATTCAGTCAAGGTCTCCCCGAAGTTCTGCCGCAACGAATCCGCCATCGTCCTCGGGTTTCCTTTCGGACCGGTTAGCATTTCCGTGAGAGCCTTTACACGAATCTTTTGGGGAAGGTAGCTCAGATGATTCTGTAGAGGATAGGGCACATAGAGATTCCGCTCCGGAAAGAAAACGGACGAAACGCGTGGATAAGAATTGATCGGGGTCAGCGATCGAAGAAATCGAGTGAGCACCGGATCGCCACCGAATATCCAATGTCCACCACCGATCTCAAAGCGATAGGCTTCACCGTCCTTGGGGGCAGTACCAAGTCTGTCGGAGTTGTTGGGCCGAATGTAATACGACGAACAGATACCACCCGCAGTCGGCTCTGCCTCAAAAACGGGCCACGGAGAAGCAAACCCAGCAGCGAGGCCGGTCATGCCGCCACCGAGAATCACCGTGCCCTTTTCGTTGTTGCGACGATTCATATTTTAGGCCGCTCCGGTGCCCCGCACGATTGCGGGAATAGTTTTCGCGAGTATTTTCAGATCGAGCCACAGGGACCACTGATCGATGTATCGCATGTCCAAGTCCATCCAGTGTTTGAAGGAGGCTGTGCTTCGACCGTTGATCTGCCAAAGACAGGTGAGGCCCGGACGTACGCTGAATCGTCGCCGCTGCCAGTCTTGTTCGAACCCTTCGTAATCGCGAACGGGCAGCGGTCGCGGACCGACCAGGCTCATGTCGCCCCTAAGAACATTGAAGAATTGTGGTAGCTCGTCGATGCTGAACTTGCGGAGGAACTGGCCGACACGCGTGATGCGTGGATCATGCTTAATCTTGAAGACTGGGCCGTCAGCTTCGTTCCGGCTCTCCAGCTCCGCTTGCTTCTTCTCCGCACCGACGGCCATTGTCCGAAACTTATACATGCGGAATCTGCGCTTATTCAATCCCACTCGGTCCTGAGAGAAAAAAACCGGGCCCGGGGAATCGAGTGCGACCAGCGCAGCCGTAAGCAAGATTATCGGCGCAAGAAGACCCAGGGCTGCGACTGAGCCGGTTATATCGACTAGTCGTTTAGTCACCATCGCCCAATTTTCGATCGGAGACGAATAAATCGTTCCGACACCGCCGTTATCAAGTTCATCCTCCGGAAGACTGGCCGAACGCAGGTCGAACAGATGGGCGACCTGCCGGACGATGATTCCCTGTTCTTTACAGTGAGCCGCCACGCGCGAAGCTTGCGCGTAGAGCGACCTCATTGGCAGTGCGAGGGCGACTTCGTCGACGACTCGCTCACGCAGCAAGCTCGAAAACTGCGCAAGGTCTCCGATCAGGGGATAGCCCGAGGCGCGAAACACTTCTAGGCCTGCCCAATCCTGGTCGGCGAATCCCAGGAGGTGATAGCCGAGTTCTGGTTTGCTTGTGATCGTGCGTGCAAACCCAATGGCCCGTGCGTTGGTCCCAACAACCACGACCTCCCGAAGGTTTCGCCCGTGTTTCCGCACCCACTTGAGAAAGACGCGCAAGAGCAGCCGGCTTGCAATTCCAACGGAACTGCTAATAGCGAAGAATAGAACGATGAAGAGCGGCGTAACCATTCGAACATGCCACCATACAGCGGCGACCACCATCAGAAGCGTTCCTGATAAAGTCGCTTTGAAAACGTCGATAGCCTCCGTTCTGCGATCTCCGAAACGTTTCGATTCATAAAGTCCAAACGCGGAGAACACGAGATGCCACAGAACAACGAGGAGAATGAACAGAAGTAAGTTCTGCATTTTTACGCGCATGGAAAGAAAGCTGGCGAAAGAGACGCCACTCGACAGATAGGAAACCGGAAGCGCCGCTAGAACGAACGAAACAACCATGACGCCCAAATCGAACAACTTGAAGGCGCTTAGTAAGGCTTGGCGGCGGAAACGTGTCATAAACGGACGAAGAACGGGTGGGGTGAGGACCTAGGCTGCGCTAGACCGAGGCGCGCTGATGATGTCGACCTGGTAGCCTTCGATGCGGATCGCCAGCGATTGCAGAATTGGCCCAACAGAAATTACAAGGCTCCGACTGTCGCGCAGTGCTACAAGAACGCCTTCAATGCCGTCAAGAGAGCCACCGCGGACGCGCACCCGCTGCCCCACTCGGAGAAATGGATAACGAGAGCAGGCACCGTTGTGCGCCAGCGCCGTCCGAATATCCTCAATCTGTTTGTCGGGAATCGAACTTGCGCGCCCAGGTGTTCCCAGAAAACCGACTACTCCGGGCGTACGCAAGATGGCAAGATGGTCATCCACGGAATTGGGCAACCGGACAAAGGAATAGCAAGAAAACAACGGAACATCTACGTTCTTTCGTCGGTCGCTCCAGTTGTGTACTTCGCTGAACATCGGGAGATACGTGAAAATGCCTTTTTCTTGTAACTGGTGCGTTACACGCTTCTCGTGTCGCGCACGTGTACGGATCGCATACCACTGCGGACTATCCTGAATCGCAGTGGTTTCACGGATTGTTATAGCTTTGAACATAGCTCCGCTATTCTGAGTCCCATTCCTCATTTCTAAATTCTGCTTTGACCACAGTTCGCGCTCGTCGCCGACGGTAGACGCCCTTAAAGCCTCGAATACACCGCTGCGGGAATCGGAAATGTCCGGTTGTTGAAAACTGCTCCTAGCAGTCGCACATTCGCGGATTCCAGGCGCTCCTTCGCCTTGCGCGCGACTTCGCGGTGAGTCGAGTTCGCCTCGACGACCAAGATAACTCCGTCGACAAGCGGACCTAATAGCGTCGCGGTCCCATCTAGGATCACGGATGGCGCATTGATAAGCACAAACTCGAACTCATCGAGCAATTCCGCTAGCCGCAGTTTCACTCCATCGGAGCTGAAGAGGCTTCCCGAGTCGGCTCCTGATGATCCAAATGAAAGAAACCGGAGGTTTTTGGGACTCAGCTGCTGTGTGAAATCACCCAGTGCACCTCCCTGACGCAAGGAATCCGCCAGCCCTTGACGATTGGTCGCGCCGAGGATCCGAGGCAAGGAATTAGAATGCGAGTTTGCGTCGACAAGGCAAACGAACCCAGTAGCGTTCCGAGCTAAGGTCCTTGCGGTGTCGGCGCAGAGTTGAGTGGATCCATCACCAGGGTCAACGCCCGCGAAGACTACGGCACGGGGACGATTTGGCGCTTGCGTCAAAAAGATTCGCTGGACCAGCTTCAATAATTCTTCTCCAGCGATCCGGTCGATATCCAGATGGGTTCCGTTCCGGTGACCATTCCCATTTGGCTCCCCAGTCAAGACAGGACGCGTCGGTTCGCTGACGCGTCCGATGTCATTCCCCGGGCCGACTTGCTGCATTAGCTCAAAATTCCTGCTCATTGCTTCTCCACCGCCGCAGCTGAGGCATGGGGATCCCGATCGACTGAAGAGAGCTTACTTGCCGAGGGATTCCCTACAGCCGGAAGGATGATGACTTGACCGGGTCGAACATGAGCTGCATCGACCAGTCGCGGATTGAGCGCACGAACCTCGCGAAGAATCGCATCGTTGTATGTGCCGAAGTTCGCGACTACAATCCGATAGAACGTTTGACCCCGAGTCACTTTCATCGAGTGAAGTCCTTTAAATGTGTTGACTCCCGCGTCGGCCGACCCAATTCCTCGTTTTCGCGGAAGAACCCGAGCGACATGTTCGAAAGCCGCCACCTGCGGTTTGGACTGAGAGAGTGCTTCGACTGCGCTACTCTGTGCATCGACGTTGCGGGGGACAGCACTGGCACCGATCACAGGCATTTCGTCACCTAGGGGGACGGACGAAGCGGACGCCGAATGTTCGGTCGAACTCGCATAGTTCAAGGGCCAGCTCAGCGCGAAAAGAAGGACGCAGGCAACAGCGAGTCTTGGCAACCAACCGTGAAGCGGTAATCTCTTCCTAGCTTCTCGAGAAGTTGTCAGGACACAGCGCTCCAGTGGCTGTTCTGACCTCGCGGTGACAGACGCCTCTACATTCACTGATCCCAGATCTAAGTCAGCAAGAACCTCACTGACGATTTCCCGATTCACGATCTTTTGCTTGACCGCGCATGCCAGCGACATTGCATTAAAACAAAGATTGTTTATGTTGCGAGGAATGCCCTCACTGCGCGAGGCAATCATTGCTTGCGCGCCAGCCGTGAAAGGAGGTGACCCTTTATATCCCGCAATGCAGAGCCGGTAGCGGATGTACTCTCCAATTTCCTCGAGATTGAAAGGCTCGATTCGAACGATCATCGAAATCCGCTGACGAAGTTGTGCCAGCGAGGGCTTGCCCAAACGCTCCGCCAGCTGCGGTTGCCCTGCGAGAATGATCTGCACGAGCTTCATCCAGGGGGTCTCAAAATTGGATAGCAGACGTATGGATTCAAGGGCTTTCTCTTCCAGGTTTTGCGCCTCGTCAATCACAAGAACGACCCGTCGGCCCGCATGCATTTCGTCAATGAGTAGCTTGTTGAACATGGCGTGCATTGCCGGCAGGTCCTTCCCCGTGGCATCGCGGCCGAGATCGGCCAGAATATGACGAAGAAGCTCGCGGCGATGGCAGTCGGTCTGAAACACGAATGCCGTCAGTGCCTTGTTTCGTAGGCCTTCGAGATAGTGGTATAGAAGAGAAGTCTTTCCCATCCCTGGTTTCGCTATCAGAGCGATAAATCCTCGATCTGATTGCGTACCGTAGACCAGAGAAGCAAGCGCCTCCCGGTGCTTGGGCCCGAAATAGATAAACCGTGGGTCCGGAGTTACACCGAACGGCTGTTCGTTTAGCCCGTAGAAATCAAGCAGCACTTGACCGCCCTCGTTGTACCTTCGGCATCGCAGCGAGAATGGGAATCTCCAGCACCTTCGCCGTTTCGTCTGCAGTCCGCAGTGTTGGGTCCATGTAGTCGGAGACAAACGCCGCGCTTAAGCCGACGATTATTGCTAACGCCATGGCTATAAAGATGGACCGTCCGCGCGAGTTCTCGGGCAATGCCGGAACCGAAGGCGGTTCTGCGATCGCTACATTGAGGATGCGTTTGCTGTCCAGCGCATCCGAGATGCGCGCTTCTTCCCGCTTGTTGATGTAGAGAAGAAAATTACGCTCGTCGGCCTTTGCATTTCGGATCAAGTCCTCCTGCTCGAGCTGCTGCTGCCCGAGTTGGACCGACCTCTTTCGGTAGAGCTCCACGTTATTATCCGTGGCGGCCGCCTTCGCCTCGAACGTTGCCAAATCAGCGCGCGACTTGGTCAATTCCTCGGTCAACCAGAGGTAGGTGGGATTCACATCCGTTGTGTCCTTCCGCACTTGTGCGCTCTTAGCCGCTTCTATCTGTTCCTGCGCCCGAGCAATCTGAGCTTCGAGATCCTTGAGCGGGCGATAATCGGGCTGGTAATGCGCGGCCATTTGGTTGCGGCTTAATTCCAGAGTTGCAAGCGTGCCTCCAAGAAGTTGCAGGAGTTGAGAATTGTCGGAAACGTCTTGTCCAGTGCTGACACGCGCTGGGGTTGATTTCAGCTGTAATTCAAGATCCTCGATTCGATGCTTAGTCTCAGATATCTCGGTTTGACTCTCGTGGAGGTCCCCGTCGAAGTCACTTAACCTCTTCTGAGTTAGGTCGCTCTGCAACTCCGCGGAGTCTATTTGATTCTTGCCCTCAAACTCGGCGAGGTGCGCCTCGGAATCCTCAAGATTCTTCCGATATTGTTCAGTTTCTTTCTGGAAGAAATCGAATGCCCCAGGCGGGCGATGCACGGCGAGGTGCTTTTCCATGTACGAATTCGCAAGCGTACTCAACACACTATAGCCAAGTTGCGGATCCGTCGTTTTGTAACTCACGTTGATAACGTCCGTGTTTTTCACGGTCTCAACATCCAAGTGCTTCGCAAGTTGCCTAACTGCTTGGGCAGTGCGTTTGTCAGCGCTTTCGTCGGGCAGCAAGTGGGCCAGAATCGCATCCTTGCTAGCGTTTGCTAGTCCGGTAGCGACCACTACTTCCCGCAAAAGGTCTTCGGTCTCTAGCAGCGCGACTTCTGAATTTATCTCCTCGTCGGTGACTGGTGGGGCGGTCTGCATCATCTGGGGTGATGTATCGCTAGTCACGACTGGGTCCACGCGCTCCCGTTTCACGAGTACCTGCATGTGAGCCTCATACGTGTTCGGGAGGAACAGGGCGGCCAGCATGCCAACCAGAAAAGTGCCCAAGAAACAGAAGCCCGCGAGCTTTCGATGGCGGAACAGAGGAGCCAGAATGTCGCGAAGGGTTGTTTCGCCGACGGTCCTACCCGGCATTTCTTGAAGATTGGATTGGCCGGGCGCGTTTTGATCCTTTTTCATTGTGGCCTTCAGAACGGAATGTACGAGCCCACTGTCGGAGTCGGGATGAAAGGTTTGATTTTAGAAATTACGTTCTTGGGCACATAAAGCATGTCATTGGCCTGCACTGTGGGATCTTCGCGAAGGTTCCGCGTGTTCAGCATTTCCTTAACATTGATCACGCTAGCTTGCGTCCACTGGTCGGAGACGCGTCGAAATAGGACTACCTGGGAGTGTTTGGATGCGTCGGTGAAACCACCAGCGATTTCGATCGCCTGGGTGACAGTGACGTCACCCCGCCAATCGTACCTTCCGGGTCTGGCAACCTGACCTCCAACAATAAAATAGGGTTTCTCATAGTCCTTGGGATCTACGTAGATCATCGGCTCTTTAAGAATTGCGCTGTATGCCTTCGTTAGAGACGCAGTGAGTTCCGGAAGGGTCTGACCGGCCACAGATAAATCGCTCAATCCACGTAACGAAACGAATCCGTCCGGCTGCACCGTGATGGTCTGGTTGAACTCCGGCGTAAGCGGAAACGTGAGCTCCAGCGTATCGGTCGGATGGACCGTATAGCGCAAGCCACGCTTCTGCAGGGCGGGTTGGTCATCTGCCGGCCCCTTCCCGGGGGAGCTAACCACCGTAACCTGTGGGGATTCACTGACTCTACCTGGCGGTTGGTTTTCTTGGCCCGCAGCCGTGCGAAGAAAAGGGATCAGGCACACTATAAAAGCGGATACCAAAAGCAACCGAGTTGGACTAAGCCTGTCAACCACCACGAAACTCCCTGCTTCGACCGAATCGCTACTGTAGCTTTCGCGGATTCACGACAGTGGGCCCACTCGCAGCCTCGGTTTGAAACGCGACAGCAGCCGCGAACCCCTTCGTAATTCCCTCTTCTCTATAAATCCGTATCACAGTACCTTCGCCATGTAATTGCACTGCAGTTGCGCCGCCCTCCAAAGATGGCAGGTGAACCTCGAGTTCGAGATGAGCGCCACGATGAGGTACCAAGTCTCCAGTCACCAAAACACCTCTGTCACTTATGTCTCGAATCGTCCCTTTGCCTTCCTGCAGTAGGCCGTCCGGGCGCTCCCACAGAAAAGAAACAGGGGCTAGAAGTCGATAGCGTTTCGACTTTCTAAGTTCCACCGCCACCCCAAAAAGAGTTGACACGCTCAAATCCTTCGCTCACGCGGAGCTCACTTCCCCCGTCACGCGGAGAATGTAGGCGCGATCCAAAACAACGACAAGAGACAGATAGTGTGGGTGTCGTACTTCTCTAGTACCCTAATGAAGTGAGCACGGGAACCCGCGACCAGCAGTTACTGGACGGTAAACTGCGGACTCATATGTGGGGACATGGTTCAGACGTCACTGAATCGCCTGGGCACCAAAGTCCATGAGCAAAACGGCCCTGGTTGACCATACGCCGCTACTTACCGCTTCAGTAATAGAAATACTACGTATCCAAAAATGTGAATTGACATGGGAGTTACGAGCACGTAGCATCGAGAAGTTTTTAGACCCACCGGCCCGTCTCGAAACATTCACCCTAGGGATTTTGCGCCTGATGGTGTCCTACCATGACGGCAAGTGATTTGCGGCGGAATTCGGTAACTTTAGCCATAGCGGACGCTAATCTAATGGCTAGCCGCCTACTGAGCGATCAGTTTAAGCGCCACGCCGACATTGCTGTAGTGTCCTGCACCGCTGATAAAACTTCATTGCTTAAGTCTGTGCGCGAGATGAAACCGGATGTCGCCATCATCGGAGCGGATCTGCAAGACGGCCTCCTGAGCGGACTTGATGCGCTGCGAGAAGTTCATGAGGCCCATCCCGACTTGCGGCCCATTCTGTTATTCGATAGGCCCGAACCGCAGGTCGTGGTCGAGGGCTTGCGTGCGGGCGCACGAGGAGTATTCTCGCGGTGCAACTTTGATTTCGCTGTACTTCGCAAGTGCGTCCATCGAGTATTTGAGGGGCAACTTTGGATAGCCACCGCGGAGATGGAATACGTTCTCGACGCTCTGAGCCAGGGGCGATCGCTGCGCGTGGCGAACCCAGAGGGGCTGAGTCTTCTCACTAAACGCGAAGAAGAGGTCATGCGTCTGGTCGCCCAGGGGTTAGGAAATCGCGACATTGGGGAGCGGATGAACGTCCGCGAGCACACGGTCAAAAACTACCTCTTCCGCATTTTCGACAAGTTGGAAGTTTCCAATCGCGTAGAACTCGTCTTATACGCAGTGGCCAATCCGAAAGGAAACACGCTGACGTCTTCGGAATCAGAGGAAGACAAACCTCTCGGCAAGGCCTTCGGCAAAAGCGCGTAGAGATTCGGCCTCTTCTGCTCGAAGCGCAGATTTCGGGGCAGGGTCGTACCGACATCTGGAAAACCCGGCGTCATTTGACGAATTCCTGGAAAAAGGCTCTTCCGAGCCGCGCCGGAACGACTATTACGCGATGGCGATCCGCGAGAATCTGATGAGGGTACCCGAGCAGCAGTTCAAGGCGCTGGGTTGAAGGCGGGAGAGATAGCGAAGGTGGGCCGAAGAAGGAAACTAGAACTGTAGAACGTGGTTGAACGAGGCCGACGCACTAACGAAAGAGGAGTTTAAACGCGAGGTTAAAGAGTACCTGACGGGCAAAGGGTCAGAGCCCTGGGAACTAATCTACTCCAAGGTCTACCAGGGCCAAGTGGCAGCGAGTGAGCAGGCCCTCGAAACGGCAGGTTTGATGCTGGGCAGTGACAAATCTCGCGGATACATGCTGGAGATGCTTAGCACACATTTCCTGGCTGGCGCCAACATCGAAACTCAAGAGTCAAACGCTTTGACACCTCCTTTCGATCCGCTCCTTGGTTTGACCTGAAACGCCGCTCGCGTATTCTTCGCAGAGGAAACAGCAGTGCTGTTCCTTCCTCACTTAGGTCTTATCGCTAACCGGACACCGCGGTTCCCCGTAACGACGTTCCAAGTCTTCGTGTGCCTGTTCCGGGCGTTGCGCCTGAAACTGTCTCGGAGTTTTCTTCTTGCAGGCGCGATTGCCAACCCACGGCCCTAACTACCTGGTCATTCGGAGGGGGCTGCCGTTGCCCTTCGGACCAGTTGTTCGCGAATAGGCCACCCTGGTAGCCTCCAGACCCTGCCTGAGCAGTTACCGAAGTTCAAAAGAATGGCGGATAGGATTACCAGCCCAGGGGCCCTTTCTGCGTTCTTAAGGTTCTCTCTGAGCCGTTTTCAAGGATTAAGGATTAAGGAACAGTCGCGCTCCCTCCAGGGAGGGGTCAATTGAAGTTGTCGAGGTCATTTCTTGCCGGGTTTCTTGTACTGTTGTTTCATGCTCCTGACAGCCAAGGGCAGTCTGCTACCGTTAATTGGAACGGTGTAGATCAAGAGATAGACGGCTTCGGAGCGGCCAGCGTTGGCGTGACCCTCACGCCGGCTCAGGCTGAGTTTTTCTTTTCGACCGACTCCGGGGGCATCGGTTTGTCACTGCTGAGAACAGAGGTTCCGGATGACGGAAGTTGTTCGACGATTAACCCAACGTGCGCCGGACAAGTCAGCGACATGCAGCTCGCTATCGCAAACGGAGCGAGAGTCTGGAGTACGCCGTGGTCGCCTCCAGCCTCGATGAAATCGAACGGGAGCACGATCTGCCACACCGGCTCCGACTACGGTTCGCTGAATTCTAGTTCCTATTCATCTTACGCGGCCTACCTCGCCAACTATGTCAGGAGTCTGAGCAGTTTGTACGGCATCAGTTTATATGCACTGTCGGTTCAGAACGAGCCGGACTATTGCCCGGCCGAGTACGACGGAGCTGCCTGGACTGCCTCAAATTTCGACGAGTTCATTGAATCCAACCTGGGTCCCGCATTTGCTACTGAAGGTCTGACTGGAACTCTGATTATGATGCCGGAGACGTCCCAGTGGCGGGCTTTAACAGCAATAGCCAGCACGACGATGGACGACCCAGTCGCAGCGTCGTATGTGAGCATAAATGCCTGGCATGATTACGACGATGTCCTTTCGGCCGTCAATCCGTTTGCCTACCAAGGGAAAAAATACTGGGAAACGGAGGCGTCAGCCGGGCCTGGCTACGGCCCGAGTCTCTGCGGCGGTTGTTGGGATCCGAGCATAGCAGACGCTCTGATGTGGGCGCAGATCGTGAACAACCGGATGGCGGTCGCGAATGCGAGCGCATGGAACTACTGGATGCTGATCGGCCACTACAGAGTTAATGACAACGAGGGACTCATTGGTCCTGATGGCGTGACAGTCTCAAAACGCGCTTATATGCTGGGCAATTACAGTAGGTTCGTGAGGCCTGGATTTTATCGTATTGATGCGACCGCGACGCCGCAAGAGGGTGTGTCAGTTTCGGCCTACAAGAACTCCACCAGTGGGGCATTGGTTATCGTTGTTATCAATCAGAACAGCTCAAATGTTTCGCAAAGATTTGCGTTCAACGGCGCGACGGCATCGATCATGACGCCCTGGATTACGTCCGGCAGTTTGAATCTAGCTCAACAGACAGACATCTCGGTCAGCGGCGGGTCATTCATCTACAATCTGCCAGCGTACAGCATCACCAGTTTCGTCACGAATGTGACTAGTTCCTCAATCACGCCTCCGTCGCGATTGGCGGCCATAGCCCAATGAGATCTCCTGATCGCTTGTATCTCTTGTGCTTCCCGTTTCTCAAGGCAGCCCATGGAGAGCAGACTTGAACCTTTCGGCTGGAACGTTCCACCTCTTACTTACTCAAGTGCAGCATGTAGATCGTGCCATCCCGGCAGCCCGGCGCGCAGAATTCGGCGCGCGACGCGCAGAGGAAGACTGAAATAACGGCCCATCAGAGATGTTTCGCCGAGGCGTTGGTAACTGACGAAAATCTGGCGATATATCTCAACGACTTCCTTCTTTGTCACCCACTTCCCTTCGGCTTCCTCACCAAATCCGCCGGAGGCGTGCCTTTCAAACCGATAGTTGAATGGAGTCCCGCGGCGGTCTCTGGCCGTTACCCTCCGACCGGGGATCGTGGCCTGCTGAACTACTTTGAATCGTTGATAGCCAAGAGATTGCACGAATTCAAGATCTGCCAATAGAGATTCAAAGCTTACCTTCTCCGACTCAAAGGAAAGATACTTCGGCCGGTCCGGAAGCGTCGCGAGTGTCCTCAAAACGTGTCGATCGACTCCTTCCACGTCAATCTTGAGGTAGTGCGGCGTTCCGAATTCCACAAAACTCTTGAGAATATCGACGCGCGCAGCAGCGATTGCGATTATTTTCGAACCCCATCGCTTCTTGAGTTCCATCCAATCTGTTCTCGACGTACTCCAAACGGTCTTTCTTCGGTTTATGTAAAACGGAACGGATTCGAGCGTGGAGTCCGCAGTTATCACGCCAGCTACGATCTGGAGCCGATTAGACGCGATCTCCCGGCGGAAGCGTTCCTGACAGTATGTCACCAACCTGGGATCAGCCTCGAACGCAACGACCCTGTAGCCTTTCGCCAGATAGTAAGCCGTGTCCTCGCCCCGATGGAGGCCAACATCGAAGATCAAATCATCTTTCAAAGGGTTCCTTTGAATGCGGCGCATGCGATCGCTCCTATTTGCTGGCCGGTGCCAAAATCGCAACTGAGAGTAATTGCTCCCACAATCGGTAATTATTTGTTACGCCTTTACGACAGACTCGGAATATTTAGCGGTCGAACAAATGTCGTTTCAGCTGAAATCACAATTATTAGCACGATGATCTGCACGGTTTCGTGCGACATTGGTCTTATCTGTTTCAGTCATGAAATGATTTCTGCTGAGTCCCAAATGTCTCGCGCCTCGGTCAACCGACTTCGTGCCGTATCCATCGCGGAGACCCTCACCTGCGAAAAAGGGATCGTCGATCTCTGGTACTACTATTATGAAGACACCAACGCGGAGCTGGTCGCCGCGCACGAAGCCCTGCTGACTCCTGACGAGTGCGATCGGTATAAGCGCTTTCACTTCGACCGCGACCGTCGACTCTTCCTCGCTACCCGGGCATTGGTGCGAACTGTCTTGTCCGGTTACTCGGCGGTTTCACCTGGCGAATGGCGCTTTGCTGCGAGCGAGCACGGCAAGCCGCTCATTAGCGCTCCGGCCGTCACGCCCAGAATCCATTTCAATCTCGCGAATACTCCCGGGCTCGTCGTGTGCGTCGTGAGCGTTGCTCATGAGCTACTCGGCGTTGACGCCGAGCGAATCGATCGCGAAGTCGAGGCTGTCGCCCTCGCGGAGCGCTATTTCTCTGGGTCTGAAGTCAGGAAACTTCGGGCGCTGCCTGTCGATCAGCAGCAGGGACGCTTCTTCGCCTACTGGACACTCAAGGAAAGCTATATCAAAGCCCGCGGACTCGGCCTAGCGTTGCCTCTCGACCAGTTCTCGTTCCACGTCGAGGACGAAATCAGCGTCGAATTCGACACACGCTTAGCTGACGATGCCACGTCATGGCGTTTCGCGCTTCTCGACGCGCCACATCACACGATCGCCATCAGCGTGAATACAAACCGCACCGCTTTGTCCTTGCGCGCCACTCGGGTCGTGCCACTCTCCGGAGTGGTGGAATGGCCTGGAGTTTCCTAGTCCTGCTGCGCGATTCGCGTCGACTAGAAAGAACCCCTCCGAACCATCCATGCTCAGCTGCCCGTACGCGCCAATCACAGCGCAATCATTGGACTGCTCCCGCCACGACAGATCGGGAAAGCGGCAGCGCCGCCGCTGCGCTTTCTAGGGTGTGAAAGACTTGAACATTGTGGTACTCCGGATTGTCCCAATCGGAGAAACGATCCATGTGCTTAATCAAGTGTCGCACGATGGTTCGCACGTCGTGTCGCGGATGAAAACTCAAGACATTTCTTGCCTTTTCAAAGCTCACCTTATAGTTCCGAAAATCCTGTATCTGGCGGATCTTCAGCTGAACTTTCTCTCCGAGTTGGTCTTGGATTTCGCTCTGGACCAAGTCCCCTACTTCGCCGACGGTGAAGTTGCCCGATGCGATGTTGAAAATTCCAGAAATCGTCTGATGGGCTTCTATCGCACGAATATACCCACTGATCGCATCTTCGATGGCCAAAATGGGTCGCCAGATCGTCGGATTATTGATTGTGATGGTGTGGTCACGCAGGGCAGATTTGAACATCGTGTTGACGATCAGGTCGAGGCGCATTCTCGGGCTGTAGCCAGAAACCGTGCCTTTTCGCAGGCTGATCACGGAGAAACTTTCATCCAGGAGATTCATTACCGCCTGCTCGCCTTGGAGTTTAGAGATCCCATAGGGATAGGCAGAAGCAACGGGCTTCGTCTCGTCGTACAGTTCGTTTACCGTGTATCCATATACGGAGCAGGAGCTGGCGTAGATGTAGCGCTTCACGCCTGCCTTCTTCGCAACATAGGCGAGATATGCCGGGGCTGCCGCGTTGTAAACAAAGTTCTTGCTGGGTGAATATTCAGCCATCGGATCGTTCGAGAGCCCGGCCAGAAAGATCACCTGGTCGTAATCCTTCAGGTTTTCGGCCGTCACATCGAACAGGTCCCTGTTCAACACACCGGTTTCCGCCGGCAAGTGGTTCCCGAACCAAAACAGATCGACTACGTCGACTTGATAGCCACGTTCCAACAACCGCGGAATCAGTGCTGAACCTATATAGCCCGCCCCACCTGCAATGAGTAGCCGCATCTCAATCCTCCGTTTTGCCGTCTAACAGATTTCAAACTCCTACTGCATCCGAAGCCAGGGCCAAGTGCCGGGTGTACGGCGATGACAACCACTAGACCAGGGTTTGAGCGCTGCGGTCCTTCTCTTAGGTAGAGACTTGGCCAGGCGGCCATTTGCTTCTGATGGCGAGAGCATTCCCCTGAAAGGCTTATTCGGCGTTCGAGCTATGAGATCCAGACCACTTGTATCGCACCTGGACATCTTCCGTTGGAGCCCAGGTCCACGGGGCTACCTTACTTTTATTGAGGAAGCGTCCTGAAAACTGGAGCGTGAGACTTCCCATAGAGCACTCGTCTCGAGCGGTTTCCTTTGACCGGATCGCGCGCTCGCGACGTCGGGGAGCAATCCGTTTTCCACCCAACTTCGCACCAGAAGCGCCGAAGCTTCGTTCGAAAGGTGATTCGAGTCTACGAGCATCGGTACCTCGGAGTACTCATCGGCGTACTGCATGCAATGCCCGCTCCCGCAGGATTCCTGCCATGGCGACAGATATTCCACGTGCCACGTTGCCGCTCTGTCTCGAAGAACTTGATCTAGACCACCGACCCACGAAAGCAAGTGCAACTGCGGCGACGTTGGTTCCCTCCTCTTGATCGAGAAGGCTAGCAGCATAGGAAGCGGTGCGTCGTACTCCTGCACCGGCCCGACGAGGACTACCGGAATTTTGTGGTCTTGTAACCAGTGAATCGCGGGCTCGATCTGCTCGATATCCGCCCTGCTCTGCCAGTGTTCTGTAAGGATGACGCCGTCCACGTGCACATGCGGAAGCAGCGACTCATAGACATATCGCCGCATTTTCCCGCAATCGGTGGCGTCATAATCTCCTAGCCTCGGTGCACACCCGCTGGCGGTTGCCTCTAGAATGCGAGCGTTCTTAAGTTCCTGATTCAGCCCAAACCACAGCGCCGCAGCATGGCTATCTCCGATCAGTAGATAGTTCTGAAGCTTGGGATCGGCATTGGTGCAGGTCGTCTCTTTGAAATCGCTAAAGTGATCGCCAGAGGTGATGAAGCAGCTCCCGATACGCATCTCTTGGTCCGCATCGAGAAACGCTCCGACACGCACCGCAGCTTCCGGGAACCGGAGAGGCAACCCAGCGCTCAACAAAAAGATAGCTCCAATGGCCGAGATCAAGGCTGCTGCGCCGGCAACCCCGATGAACAGCTGCTTTCTCTGGATCTTCTTCGGACCGCCTGCGCGAAACGGCAGCTCAACAAACCGCCAAGACAGCCAACCAAGAAGAAGAGAAAGTAGGATAACGGCGATCTTCTGCACGAGCCCCTTGTCCGTGACGCCCTGAATGCCACCCATCTTTGCGAAGGTGATCAAAGGTAAGTTCCACAAGTATACCGAGTAAGAGATGAGGCCGATAAACACGAGGGGCCGCACGGAAAGCAGCCTAGCGCAAAGAGTCTCGCCGCCCGCGCCGGTGGCAAGGAGCAGCGCCGCTCCCATGCACGGGAGTAAAGCAGACGCGCCGGGGAATGGGGTCTGTGGCTTGAAGTAAATCGCCGCGAATACGATAAGGAGCATTCCCAACGCCGCAAGACAATCCCGCACCAGCCGACTCTTCGGTAAGCGAAACAGATCAAACGCGAGCAGTGCTCCAAGGAAGAGTTCCCACGCTCTGGAGTAGGGCATGTAGAAGGCCGCATCCGCGTCATTTCTCAGAACAAGCCATTCGGAACTCCAGAACGACGCCAGCGCCAAGCCCAGTACGATCCACGGAACTACGGCCAGTCTTTTTCGGAATGCAAAAAGAGTTAACGGTAGGAATAGATAGAACTGCTCTTCCACTCCCAGAGACCACGTGTGCAGCAGTGCTTTTGCATACGCCGGCTTGAAATAACCGGCCTGCGTCCAGAAGTAAACGTTGGAATAGGAAAACAGCGCAGCAAAGAGCGAATGCGCAAAACGAACCAGATCTTGCGGTAGGAAAAGAAAGTAGCAAGCGATCGAACTGACCAGCAGCACGGCCAGCAACGCCGGTAAGATGCGCCGGACGCGCCGCTCATAGAACTTCCCAAGTGAGAAAGACCCTCGGGACAGGTCGCGGACAATAATTCCCGTTATCAGATATCCAGAGATAACGAAAAAGATGTCGACACCAATGAAGCCCCCAGAAAAGGCTCCAACGCCGGTGTGGAACAAAACCACAAGGAGAACAGCCAGAGCTCGAAGGCCATCAATATCGAGCCTGTGGGCCCCTCTGCTCCCTCCTGCTGTCTTGACACCTGTCAAGATCTCTCCCGACTCGAGTGCTGACATTGTCCTTGGCTCTCAGCCATCGACGTTTCGTTGACAGGGACGGGCAGAATGACTTGTGAGATTATGTGTGACATCGGATCTCGATTAACTGCAGTCAGCGGGGAACTCGTGCCTTCGCGCGGGACGCGTAAGGCGTCGCAAATGTTGGGAATTCGTGCCGAATGAGAGATTATCGCGCCGCAAATACCAGCCTGAAATGTAGCGCGTTCCTATCTTTTTTGACGACCGGCGATCCTAGTTATGCGTCGGCCTGCTCTCGCCACGTATGTCTGAGCCGAGATACGGAAGCGATTGGCAATGGAATCAGCCGCGCGCGTTTCTGGCCAAACCACCTGGAAGTCTTGATGAGACAGGCTACTCAGGCGTGGCCATCCCCGCAGGGTGTTCGCAAGATTGGAGCCATGGATGACCTGAAGCCATTGCGGCGACCGCACAACCTTTCTCAAGTCGTTTTTGTCAGCCACGAGGTGGTGTGCAACGCAAAGCACCGTAGCGACTTGTCCGTTGTCACCTACTCTTTCGATCAAGGATAGAAATGGGTTGGGCGGCCAATAGATATTGTAGAGATGACCATGAAACAACTGAAAACCGAAGGGGAACGTGACGAACTCTCGCTCCTGTTCACGGAAAGCGTCCTGTACCAACGCAAGACAATCCTTCGAAAGGGCGTCATCGCTGTCGATTCTTGTGGTTATCAAGTGCGGAGAGGACGCGAGACCCAGTTCTACAATCCTGCGTGCAATCACTTCAGGCGGCGCGAGACCGCCGATATAGACGGGCTGCACCAGCGGCGCGAAAGTCGCCATTTTTTCCTTGAACCAAGCCGGACTTGCCTCATCAAAGAAAATCAACCATCGGAATTCTGCGCCCCTCTGAGCGGCAATCGAGGGAAGGCAGTATTGTTCGAAGAGCGCCAGTCGTCCGGTTAGCCAATCCGTGTCCAACCGCGGCACGTTGGGCGCGAAGTCAACTTCGATATTAAATCTCGTAAGTAACAGGTGAGTGAATTGTTTAGGCATCTTGGTGGTCTTTCGTCCTTATGTCGGAGGCTTGATCGCCCGATTCATAATCCAATCTTGACACTAGCATCGACGTCACGCTCAACCGAATCCGTGCGCGTAGTACCCCTGATGCGAGGTAGATCATCCCTCTGCTATACGTTGAAGGTCCCTCTCCGAATATGTCTTCGCTACCATCATGTCATTTCCGGTCGCCGCATTCTCAAACGTCAGGGAAACCTCCTGGGAGCCGGGGATAAACGGAAAGTGAATAGCCTTGCTCTTGATCTGCTGTATCCTGAAGCCGGCACGCAACGCTATCGCGTGTAGCCAAAAGTCGTCATTTCTTGGGCAGCATTGCTCAAACTCAGTACCGCCGCTCTTGAGAGCTGCCAACACCCCCGGCGGATAGATCACGCCTGAGACCCCATTTAAGAAGTGCCGCCGACTGGCCTTCGTTGATCCGCACAAGGTCCACTGCCTGTACGGTGCTATACGATCTCCCTGAAAAGAGATAACCCTCGCGCGATAACCGCTAACCACATTGGAATTATGTTCGAAAGCTTCGGTCAAGGACTTTAGCCAATCTCTTGGGTAGAGGACGTCATCGTCCGCGGTTACCATCGGAAGCGCAAACTCGTTTTGGGAATCGACGTAAGGGTAATACTTCTTATGAGGACCGTAGTTCTTGCACAATCGTACCGTCAATCCGCGCTGTTCTAATCTCTTTAGCGCAACAGGCAATGACTCAAAGCGCGACTCGTCGTCGAGCCAAAGAATCAGTTCAGACGGTAGCAAGGAACCACTGGCAATTGACTCGATCGCGAGATACACCTTATCAATCCGCTTTCCGTACGAAGTCAAGGACACGACGGGTCCACCTGGGCATATAACTCGAGACTTGCTGCGCGCGTTGATCGTCTTAAGTTGCCTAACTTTCAACTCCGCGCGAGCTCTTTTCGCAATCCTCAACGGCAACTCGGACATGTACACAGCGGCTTTCGGTAATCTCATGTGATCTCCACGACAACATTTTCATCGGAAGGAGAACATCGCGATTCATCCTCGCCGAATTCATGCTTTATTGTTGACTGAACCGCCCTGCGTAGCTCGTATTGGACAGCGATCCAAAGGCTTAGGAGCAGCAATCCATCTGAAGCAAGGCTGGTCCACGCGGCTCCCAACCAGCCATACCTCGGTAAAATGGCAATGTTGAGGGCGATATTGATTCCTGCGACTGCAGCCTGAATTGCACAACGTAAACCTTGAAACCCCGCGCCAGACAGGGAGTCCGCCAGGAAGACATGCCCGCTTCGCAGAACCGGAAGCAATGCAAGCCATCGCAGCGCCAGCGCCGTCTGTGCATAATTTGCCCCGAGCACCAGCGGGAGGAGAGGAGCAGACAGCCACAGGACGGCGAACAATGCGGCGCTATAGATAAAGGCGCGTTTGATATGCGTGATCGCATAGGCATGAGCCGGAGCCATCCCATCAACACCTCTGCGAAAGAAATGTGGATACGCCGCCGACGCGAGAGAGCGGATGGGAGTCATGCTGACATCGACGATTCGGTAGGCCGCCGCGTAAATTCCGCCGGCGGCGAACGATATTCTTCCCAGCATGACCTTATCGATGTCGTTGTATATCGTGGCCGCGGAAGTTCCTATGCTGAAGTAAACGCCTTCGGCAACATCCTCCCGAAGGAAGGTCCAATTGAATCTGGGTGCGCCCCAAAGTTTGTGCGCTCGATATATAGCGTACAGAGTGCTAATCACGGTGGCCGCCAGGTAAGCGCCGGCCCATCTTTGAAGCGTGAGGGGATGCCGCCAGATCGAGAGCAAGCCGATGGCGATAAGCCGGGGTAGGCTACCCGTCACGTTTAATATGGCGCTTTCCTTCATGCGATCCAGGCCTGCAAAACCGAAGTACGCAAGCTCGATCACTCGCAGTAGAAACAAGTCGGATATGCAGACGGCTACCACCGCTGAGAACGGTACCCGCAAGTGAAGCAGGTAGCTGATCGTGAGAGCAAGTGCACTGAAGGCGGTGCCGGAGACTACAGTGGCCACCAATCCGTTCCCCCAACACACTCGCGCAGGACGCTTTCCGGAACTGACGTTCTTGACAAATAAATGGGTCGTGCCCATCCCTGAAAAGGGCGCCAGAATCGAAGCCAGTGACACGATTGCGACGAAGGCGCCATATTTTCCCGGGCCCAGGATGCGAGCAATAAGGACAAAGTAGGCCGCTTGTATGACTAACCTGAGACCCTGGCCAGTTGCCAAGTGGCCCGTGTCTCTGGCGAGTCGGCTTTCCCTAACCCTATCCAGAACCCTCATTGCCTATTTTCACCCGCAGCTCGTGCCCCATCCGGATTCCTCGACACGGATATAAGGAGTAGCAGAGTACGTCCTAATAGCCGCCCGATCATCATCCCCTCAAGCAAGATTGACCCTAGACAGATCGTGAGATGGGGCAGGTTTTCGGACATCCAACTGGGCTAAACGTTTGTATCTGAGACCCGCGCGCAACTTCTCCGCTGGCTTCTCTATCAAGATCCGAATGAGAACTCCCAGTGCGATCGTAATGGGAAGGCTCAATAGCCCAACTGCTAGTGCCCCGTG